>Ga0256842_1000281_pt1 | contig 44582 bp, 42 predicted proteins | sample 4559240metaG_FD_185973 | JGI IMG/M metagenome (GOLD analysis project Ga0256842, IMG submission 185973) | Hydrothermal vent microbial communities from Guaymas Basin, Mexico - 4559-240 | ecosystem: Environmental > Aquatic > Marine > Hydrothermal vents | place: Mexico: Guaymas Basin | collected... | reverse complement strand
AAAACAATAGAAAGGGAGAGGAGAAGGGAAGAGGAGTAATATATTAACTATAAGGATTTGAAACAAGGCTTAAGTTGGGAAGAGTGGAAAAAGCTTGCGGAGTGTAATATATTAACTATAAGGATTTGAAACATGCAATAATCATAAATATCGTATTTTTCTCCTTTGCGTTTCTGAGGTAATATATTAACTATAAGGATTTGAAACCTTTTTGTCTTTATATTGCTTTTTAATTTGTTCCATTCGTAATATATTAACTATAAGGATTTGAAACATATGATGTTTTGTGCCTTTTCCTCGCTCATTTTGCGTAATATATTAACTATAAGGATTTGAAACAATTTAATAATTTTGCCCTTACCCCTTTTTAGGAAAATGTAATATATTAACTATAAGGATTTGAAACGATATTCGGTCAGATTTAAATAATTCGCTAAAGCATCGGTAATATATTAACTATAAGGATTTGAAACATTATGTATACATCCCTAAAGCCATCCTTACGAGCAGTAATATATTAACTATAAGGATTTGAAACGATTTTGGTTTTTAATAAAATAGAAAGCCTTTTCTAGTAATATATTAACTATAAGGATTTGAAACGTAGGAACAAATAAAATGGACAGGAAAGTGGACAATGTAATATATTAACTATAAGGATTTGAAACTGTATTGCAGAAAGCCAGAGAAAATGACTTTTCGGCAAAGTAATATATTAACTATAAGGATTTGAAACAAGACTGGTTCAGAAATGAGCCAGAAGCGGTTTAGGTAATATATTAACTATAAGGATTTGAAACTTATCATTTCTTTTTCTATCATTTTACAGAAAGCAGTGTAATATATTAACTATAAGGATTTGAAACTTTCAGATTTCTTACTGCCTTCACTGCCGCATCCCTGGTAATATATTAACTATAAGGATTTGAAACATTGAAATACACTCTGTAACCCCTTTTTTGCAGCTGGGTAATATATTAACTATAAGGATTTGAAACTTCTCCGAATGGAGTGATGCGACAAATATGAAAATTGAGTAATATATTAACTATAAGGATTTGAAACTAAAACTTTACCTTGTGAATAAGTCAAGGCAGTGGGTAATATATTAACTATAAGGATTTGAAACGTGATTGCCTCTTTTATCTCTGCTCCCTTCCTATAAGTAATATATTAACTATAAGGATTTGAAACGACGACGGAAAACTATAAAGGAGCTCTGACAAGAGGTAATATATTAACTATAAGGATTTGAAACTGATTGTGTGCTAATTGATGACCCCAAAATTCCAAACTTGTAATATATTAACTATAAGGATTTGAAACTCATATCAAACTCATTTAGCTCTTCATAGCACATAAGTAATATATTAACTATAAGGATTTGAAACGCATTTGGGTCAATTATAACCACATCATCACTTACATATTGTAATATATTAACTATAAGGATTTGAAACATAATCTTTTTCCCTTTTCATCCAGGTTTAAAAATTGTAATATATTAACTATAAGGATTTGAAACACCCCAAGTGCTTAAAAATGTAAATCAGGATAAGCGTAATATATTAACTATAAGGATTTGAAACTTCTCAAATTCTCTTTCTATTCTTTCCAACCTTGCCGTAATATATTAACTATAAGGATTTGAAACTGTGAAAGAGCGTAAAGCATCTGAAGAAAAAGCACAGTAATATATTAACTATAAGGATTTGAAACGAAAGAGAAAGAAAGGCATTAATCGCAAAAGAAGGTAGGTAATATATTAACTATAAGGATTTGAAACGTATCGGCACGAAAGGAGTAGTTAAGGCATTTGTGCTCGTAATATATTAACTATAAGGATTTGAAACGAGTTTATATTGTTGCAAAGGTTTTAAGTGAAGGCAAGTAATATATTAACTATAAGGATTTGAAACCATAGATGATGTTAGCGTGAAGATGTTAAAAGGGGCAGTAATATATTAACTATAAGGATTTGAAACGGAAAAATTTGAAGAAGAGTGCAAGTATTTAAGTAATATATTAACTATAAGGATTTGAAACGCAGTATGATGTAATACATAACACAGAGATTGTGAGGTAATATATTAACTATAAGGATTTGAAACAAGAAAATATAAATGAAATATTTGCCGATGATGCCTGTAATATATTAACTATAAGGATTTGAAACTTTCCGCTCTAATCTCTCTCTCGCTCTCTGGAGTTTCCAGTAATATATTAACTATAAGGATTTGAAACGTATTACTATGAAGCTTCCTGAAATAGGGAAAGCTGTAATGTAATATATTAACTATAAGGATTTGAAACCACAAACGAGGTAGAAAGTATTGGATGCTCGTTGCTGTAATATATTAACTATAAGGATTTGAAACGACAAAAGAGGATTTGATGTTATGATGTATTTAAGTAATATATTAACTATAAGGATTTGAAACTGCTTATCGCGTTTGCCAAAGCGACCGCGGTAGAAGTAATATATTAACTATAAGGATTTGAAACTTAACTCCTTCCAGACGTCTTGCCAAATCCTCTAATATGGTAATATATTAACTATAAGGATTTGAAACGATGCATATCAGAAAGCAGTTAATAACCTGTCTCGTAATATATTAACTATAAGGATTTGAAACTGTTTTTAATTTGTATTAAGAAAGAGTCTATTGTGTAATATATTAACTATAAGGATTTGAAACACAGGTGGTCGTGAGTAATGGGGCGTGCAAGGTAACCTGTAATATATTAACTATAAGGATTTGAAACCTTCTATGCTCATAAAACTTAATTCTGCTACTGCTTCTAAGTAATATATTAACTATAAGGATTTGAAACAGGGAGGGTGATTAAGCCTGTCCTTTTCAACTCAAAACCGGTAATATATTAACTATAAGGATTTGAAACGGGCTGGTGCGAATACGGGAATGATGCATGGGTCTGGGGTAATATATTAACTATAAGGATTTGAAACACAGTCACAAGCCAAAGGAAAGCAAGAACCATCATGTAATATATTAACTATAAGGATTTGAAACCGAAATCGCAACCCTGCTTGCCAGGTATGAAAAACGTAATATATTAACTATAAGGATTTGAAACAGTCAATCCAGCTTCCGCCTTTGCCAGTTCCATAATCAAGTAATATATTAACTATAAGGATTTGAAACTCATAATAAGCTGCTTGGTTGTTAGGTTGTATTGTTGTGTAATATATTAACTATAAGGATTTGAAACCACACTTACGCTACATCGGCAATGAGCATAGGGAAGACTGTAATATATTAACTATAAGGATTTGAAACAAGGGATAATGTATTTATACCTATACGGAGACAGTGCAACGTAATATATTAACTATAAGGATTTGAAACAAAAATAAGACTAATAGTCTTAAAAATGAGACTCTGTAATATATTAACTATAAGGATTTGAAACACATGGGATGAATGGAAGAAGTTGGCAGATTTTGGTAATATATTAACTATAAGGATTTGAAACAAGAATACTGCACGAACAAGACTCGCTTGTAGATGAAACGTAATATATTAACTATAAGGATTTGAAACTTGATTTGATTAGAGCAGGGTTTCGTTTAAAATCACTCCAAGTAATATATTAACTATAAGGATTTGAAACTTAGAGTTACAAAACTCATTCTCTTCCGCTCTTTTAGTAATATATTAACTATAAGGATTTGAAACATGGAATATTTGACGGTTAGGATAAGCGACGAGAAGTAATATATTAACTATAAGGATTTGAAACAATAGTGGAAGGGTTGTAAACTATACAGACACGGAAGAGTAGTAATATATTAACTATAAGGATTTGAAACAATAGGGGTTGTTTTTAGACTGTTTACAATCTTCTGGTAATATATTAACTATAAGGATTTGAAACCGGAATTGTTAAGCACAAAGGTATATTATGGCACACGTAATATATTAACTATAAGGATTTGAAACTTATAACCCATCGCGAGGGCAAAGAAATCCAGATTTGTAATATATTAACTATAAGGATTTGAAACGTTTGATCGTCGCTTCAACCGTTTTTGCCTTTTTTGGTAATATATTAACTATAAGGATTTGAAACATGTTTTACACCGTAGAAAAGTAAAAGAGTTTTTAAAAGTAATATATTAACTATAAGGATTTGAAACTAAATGCCCTTACATCCAGCCTTTTAGCTTCTTCCATGTAATATATTAACTATAAGGATTTGAAATTCACAAATCCAAGGATAAATCCAAGGATAAAGAAGTAATATATTAACTATAAGGATTTGAAATATTGACACAATTGCAAATATCAGGACAATCAATAAGTAATATATTAACTATAAGGATTTGAAATCTTATGTAAGCTTCTATTTTGATTTTTCCAAGCTTGTAATAGATTAACTATAAGGATTTTTTAAACGGTGGAGGATGGTGAAACTGTAGAGAACACTCTCTTTCTTCCTACTTAAATTCTTTACAATAATGAAATACAAAATCTGAAAAACCTGAGGTTTATAAATAAATAACATATAAAACTCACCAATTATTAATTATTCTCCTCTACAAAGCTTCCTTACATACTGAACAGGGTCTTCAATATGATTAAAATATCTTCCAAACTCTTCAGAAAGATCCTTCATAACTTCCCAAGCCTTATCTGGAAAAAAAGGTCTAAAATTATAAAGTTCAAACTTGATTATTTTTTCTGAAACAGGATCCCATATAAGCTCACCTTCCAACTCAACAAATTCAAAAAGCCTTTGAGCTAATCTACGAGCTAACTTTTCAGATAAATCTACAGAAATAAGCCCTTCATTGGGGATTTCTATTTGAGCAGTAACTTTCCCTTTCTCTTCAACCTTAACAACTCTCCCACAAATAGTAGTAGGCTCTTGAATAGGTTCTTTCATAAGATTCTTCCATAAGAAAGAGAAGAGAGCAGTCTATCCCTTAAGCTTAAGGTTTAAGCTGTACTTTTTCCAGCCTTTTCCTTACTACCTCTTTTGACATCTCAACAGCAGTTTTTAACACATTTGCTTCCCTTATCTCCTTTTCTACTATATTAAAAAATTTCTCAAACATAGTTTCAAAGTAACCAGAAGGATAACCCCCTCTTACAACACTATTTATTACTCCTCCATTTAATCTCCCCGTTCTATAATCAAGCCTTCTCCCTTTGCCTTCTTCTATCATCTCACCACCTTCACCACCATAAAGAACCATCTCCCACATTCCTTCCCTTCCCTTATAATGAACTATCCATAAATATTCACCTTCCACTCCACTAATAAGATTTACTATCTTTGGAAGATAAAAAGATAAAGCCTTAAATTCTATTACACTCCCATCCCTAATCACACACTCAAAATGAATATCTATCCTGTTTGTTGTAAATCCAGCTTCCTTCCCCTTCTTACTAAAAACACTCTTAAGCATTCTCGCTTTCTTTACTACATCCCTTACTACCTTCTCAAGATTACTGTTATCACTCCCCTCTACCCTAAACTCAAGATGAAACCTCTCCATCTTACCTTCTCCTCCTCCTCGTCGTTTTTACTTTAACTTCCTGTTTAAGCTCAAGCTCTCCCTCTATCTCAAACCCTATTCCACACTCTATCTCCTCTTCTCCCTTTGCTTTATCTATCTTACCCTTCATCCCTAATATTTTAGTGCTTATTTTTATGTCTCCATACTCTTCTTCCAGCTCTCTTACTATTCTCCCAAAAATCTCCCCATACCTATATAGAGACCCCCAATCTCTTACTTTAAGCTTCACAGCTATACTGCCAAGGTTCTCTGCGTCAATCCCCAAGCTTCTCATACCATCCACCACCTTCTCTCCATCTGAAACTTCATCTACCTCAACCCCTACCTCAAGAAGTCTGTCTATTAAATCAATAATTACTTTTTTCCTCTTCCCTCTGTCCATCCTTTTCATATACCCTCCCTCCCTTTCCTTTTACTTTATTTTAGCTCTGCTTTAACTCTAATTTTTTTTGTTCTACTTTGCTTTACTTTATTTTGCTGAATTTATTCTCTTGTAATAAAGATATTCTTGGTTTTCAAGCATGCTATAGTTTGATGAAAGAAGATAAAGGAGGAGTTCATTTGTTGTGAGCATCTGTTTTGTTATCTCTATCTGTGAAGCTATACTTAAGCAGTTAACCTGCTTTGCCTTCATAAACTCACTTACTACCTCGCTTGTACTCTGAGAAAGACCATCAAGAATCCTGTCATAATAAAATGTACCCCCACAACACCCCCCTACTACATCTGGTGATTTCCCACTTGTTATATTCACATTTCCCCCATCAGCTACATCGCTACAAAACTTCTCATACTCCTTTTGCAAAAAAGCAACCTCCATTCTCTGAGATATTACAACATCTCTATATGCCTTAAGCACAGCCTCCCTCTCCTTTGCCTTCTTTACCCTGAAAGCATATATCAGTCTTGCCATGGGTTTTATATTTCCTCTTTGAAGTTTGTAGTCTGGTTCAAGAGGATGCCCATAACTCCATCCTGCCATTATACCTATTTCTACTGCCTTCATTACATCCTTTATCACATCACCCCCTAAATAATCTCCATAATTCGCCCAGGTCATATCCATCTTCTGCAGAATTTTATAAAGAGTTTTTACCTCCTCTCTGTAATCATCATAGGTTGCATCCCCATTCTCTGCCCACCACTTGCTGTCCATAAGTTTCCCCATAGCAAGAGCAGGTATGTCAATCTGTATAAACTGCTTCATATCTTTATCAAGGTTAGATAGCCTCTCCCCTGTCCTCCAGAGGTTTATCATCCTCTCAACATCTTTTCCCCCCTCTCCGCCTATACTCACACTCTCCCCTGCCATGTTTCTTACATTGTCCCCTATCTTACTTCCCTCACTTTTAAAATTACCCCAAGAATATGTAGCCGCTCCTGCTACCCCTAAAATAAAAAGAGAACAAATAAGAAAAATCATAAAAGCCACTATTACCACTCCCATAAAACCAAGCCTGTAAAACTTCAAACTACCAAACATAGCTATAACACTTCCTCCCCTACTCAACCCCTCTTTCTCTATAGTCTCCTTCCACCTTTCCATATATTTTCACCTCCCTTATTTCAAAAACTTTTCCACAAGCATATACCTCATTTCCTTTCTTCATTACAGGAAAACCCCTCTCCTTCTCCCTAAAAAACCACCTTCTTCCTTCATACTCAAACATATCTCCGTCCACAGGACATCTTCCCTTCTTTTTTAAAAACATTGCTAAAACCTCATCTCCTCCTACATTCATCTTTCTCACCCTTACATTATAAACCACTTTCATACTACCATTTTCCCTCATCTTTCCTACAAGCAAAACCTCACTCTCCTTCTCAGTATTTTTATCCTTCAAAAGGACAGCAAGACTCATAAATTTGCTTGAAAAAATATCTCCCCTTGGAATAAGAAATAGATACTCACCCTCCTTAAATACATCCATACTTCCCTTTGCTGTAAAACCCTTTACCCCTTCTATCTCCTTTCCCTCAAATCTAAATACTACTCCTAAACTGGGATGAAAGTAAAACCTTACCACACCACCATTCTCATCTACCCACTTTACCACACTTCCATCCTCTACCCTTACATTCTCTTCCCCTAAAAGAACTCTAAATTTCTCCTGCCTCTCTTTTACCAATTTTCTCAAAATAGAAACAGGAACCTCATCAAGCTTTGCCTTGACCTTTACCTCAACACCCTGCCTTACTTTTGGTACTCTCTCATAAAACTCAGGAAGAGGTGGAAGCTCTACCGTCCCGTTTCCCCCACCTCTTACCAGCCTCCCCTCCTTATTTTTCCTCACACTCTCTTCAATTATCTTTCTTGCCTTTTCCCAGTCTGAATCACTCCCCTTCTGCTGAGAGGAAACAAAAGGTACATTTCCTCCAAGCACATCAATCCTATTACCCTTCCCCAACCCTAATGAAACACACGAAAATATACTGGATATTAAAACCAAACCCACAATCATCCCTCTTACACTATTTCCCCTTCCTCTCATTTCTTTCTCCTTTTTACATACTTTCTTATTATATTACCTCTAATATCCTCCTTCTTTTTTCCTTCTTCAATCTCTGTTAATTTTTCCTCTCTCTTAACTTCCTTTTCTTCCTTTTCTTCATCATCAATAAATATAACATCATTCTCCTCTTTTATTTCTTCAGCCTTTGTTTCTGCCCCTGTTTTTCTTTTTACCTCCTCCCTTTTTTTCTCTTCGGCTTTACTTTCCCTTCTGTTTCCCCTTCCATTTTCCCTTTTCATTTTTCTTTTTTCCTCCTCCTCAAGAGCACTCCTTACAAGCTTCCACATCCTTGCCCAGAAATCTCTGTTAAATATCTCCCTTGAAGTTTCCTTTTCTTTCATACCTTCACCACTTTCTTCCCATTTTCCTCCTCCCCAAAAAGAAAGAAGTGCTTCCACTCTTTCTCTTTCCTGTCTTTCCCTCTTTATTTCCCTCCTTAAAAGGGTTATCTCCTCCATTATCCTCCTAAAATAACCCTCCCTTCCTAATACACCCTGCTCCTCAAAATAACCAAGAAATGTATCACTTACAGGATAGTCAACCTCTTCGTCTTTCCCCTCCTCCTTAACCTCAATGACCACTTCCTTAACCACTTCCTTAACTGCTTCTTTAACTGTTTCTCTGATTACATTCTCAGCTATATCTCTAATCACTTCCCTAATCACTTCCCTAATTGCTCCCTTTATCTCTCCTTCTACCACCTCCTTTAATACTTTCTTTACCTCCTCTTTTTTTACTATATTCTTTATTTTTTCTTTTTCTTTTTCTCTTTCTTCCCTTAATCCCTTCACTCCTTTTCCTCCTTTTCTTTCCTGAAGAAAAAGCAGACTACATCATTGTGCCCCTCATTAACCTGCTGGCAGGACTCCTGAATACTTCAACAACACTCTTGCTGGTTCTTACATCAAGAACAGCTTCTATAAGCTCCATCACTCTTTCAGGAAAAGAAAACATAATGCTAAAACCTACTCCCGCTGAAATCACTTTAATAAATACATAAAGCCCTGCAGTAAGCATTCCCATAAGAAATGCCTTATGAATACTATTTAACCCTACTGCTCCATATATAAGATTAAGAGGTACCCTATAAAGGAAAAATTCCACCACCTCCATTGCAAAAAAGGCAAATATAGGCCCTGCAACCATAAGACTTGGTATTCCAAGAAGTCTCACTATCTCCCCAAAAAACTTAAACGCTACCCCAGGCCTCTGTGTAGTAGCAGTAACTACTCCAAAAAATGGCTCAACTATCACTACCTTGATAATCTCAAATAGGTATCCAAGAAATCTCAAAACAACAGCAAGTGCTATTGCAAGATATGGGAGCATCTTCACCGTCATAACGACTAATATTCCTGTAAGAAGAAGTGCTACTCCAAATGATATAGGCTTTATTGTAACTGCAGAAATAACTGCTCCAGCCCCTCCCCCTATCAGCATCCCCAGCCAGGAAGTTGACAGCACACCAACAATTGAAGATACTGCCATCAATAAACCTTTACCTGCCTCCTCAGTTATCCTCCTCAGCGAAGCAAATATTGTACTCCCTGGAGGTATAATTGCATACCCTACCAGCATTCCAAAAAGAAACGCATTCGGAGAATCAGTTATGGATGCTACCACCTTCTTTGCTTCCCCAAATCCCCACTTCTCTATACTATTACCTTCCTCACCTCCATTACTGCCACTACCCCCTCCACCAGAACTCACATAGTATCCTATATCCCAATCGTCCAACCCGTAAATTGATATATAGTCCTCTTTTACAAGAGAAGCAATAGAACCCTTATCCTTCTTGCCCTGTATCCATCCCAATACAGGGCTCATAGTTCCTACAAAAGGAATAAGCCCTGTTGAAAGCCAGCCAAAATTCCTCTCAAGAGAATCTACCTGCTCTGTAAGCATCTCCCTTATCGCACTCCTGCTCTTTAATTCAATATTGTTCATATCTTTTATTTTTTCCATCTGATCCTTATACCTTGAACAAGCCCACCTCAGCCTCTCAAGAAATTCCCTGCATTCTGGATGCTTCTGAGATACCTCCTGTATTCCAGCCTCTGTTGTAATCTGATCACAACTTACACTGCATGCTCCTTCACTTACAACTACCTGCGGATTAAGATCCGTCTCAGTCTGCGTCTTTAAAGCCTCAACCCCTGTTTTTAATATACCAGCCTCTTCACTCATCCTGACACTCATATAATTTACAAGCCCTACATTTGCTTTCTTTGAAAGCTTATTAGCAAGTTTTACTCCATAATCAACAAATCCTTTAACCAAAGCAATTGCAAGAGGAATCCCAAATGTCTTTGTTCTCTTTTCCTCTGGAACAAGAGAAATCGGTATCTTCTCATTTTTTATGTTTCCATAAAGGAAACTATCCCAGTCTTCCTCACTTCCACCATTTGCAAGAAAGCAAGCCTTTAAGTCTTCCTCAGCCCTTTTCTTTGCATCCCACTCACTTCTACAGTATGCTATTCCATTAACCACAGAAGCAAATTGCTCTCTTGTTGCCTCACTTACATATTGAGAACCCGTCCCCCCAACCTCATCAAATAGCCCTATTATTTCGTTCATCATACTTCCCACATCTCCTTCTGAAAACCCAGATACCACATTTATCAACTCATTAAAAAGATCATTCCAGTTTGTTATTTCATTTCCCCCTCCACCACTTACACCAGTTCCTGGTTCAGATACCACACCCTTACCAGTTTCACTATATACCTCACCCTCCCCTATCTGCTGTATTCCCTTCTGATATTCCCTTAAACATCTTGAAAAGTCCTCCTGAGCCTCTATATATCTATCCCATTCAGCCCCGCACTGCTGAAGTATCATAGCCGTACTATTCGTATCTGGCATAACCATTTCATTCCTGTATGCTTCAAACTGAGACCTATCTATATTGAGCACTGTGGATACAGGAAGTGGGAACATGAAAAAAGTTAAAGCAAGAGCCACCTGGAGAGCTTTATTTTTAAGATCCGCAGAAGTAATTACCCCCCAGCTCTCCTGCTTATCCCCCCTAAGGATCTGAGATAAATTCGTTACGCCAAACTTCCCAAGAGAAAAAACAAAAATCATAGTAAGAAGTATAAGTGCTATTTTATTACTTACTTCCTGAAGTGCTCCAAGATACAAATTTTGAACCATCTGAAATGCAGCATTTAACTTACTGTCCCCCTCCACTTTCACTGGAAGAAAAAGAACCGCTTTTACAAAATTATCAACTATATTACCCTTTGCAAAAACCCCAGTAAGAACCATCTCAATCGGGTTTAACCTGCTGATAGTGTAATAACAGGTATCAGTCCAAGCTACATTCCCTGCAGATGTAAGCCCCTCAAGATAACATACACAGTAACTTACATTTTTATACCCAAGCCCTTTTACTGCCCTCACTTCACCACTCTTCCACCTCACCCTATTCCAATACTCCTCATCTGAAATCGGTTTAATACTGCTTGCTATATATTGACAGAGCTCCTCACACGAAAAAAACTTCCCCATCTTCACCTCTGCAGGACACATCTCACCTGCCCTCAACATGCCTGCCTGCAAAAAAATAAAAATAAATAAAAATATCATTCCTAAAAAAAATCTTTTTCTCCCTGAAAAACCCTTTCTTCCTCTGTCCATATACACCACCCCTTTTTTACTTTATCTATCATTCTTTATTTTACTATAATCTATGTTTTTTATCAATTTCGCTGAATTGTTAAAAAGATGCTAAAATCCAAAAGTTGGAGTGTATGGATTTGTAATAACTCTATTAACAGCACACCTTACAGTATCAGCCCAAACACCAAAAGGATTGAACCCTATCAATCTGTACATAAAGTAAAACACTATAATCATAAAAAAAAGAGATAGAATAAGAAAGAAGAATACTTTAGAATACATTTGAAAACAGTCAATTTCTTTCGTTCGGTAAAGTTTCATTTCTCTTGCAAGTATTTCTTCTCCCCCTGCATACAGCATGTAAAAAACCACTAAAAACACAGAAAATTTTACAAGAATCACTACAAAAGCATAAACAAAATCAAGATATTTTCTTAACTCCTCCAGCCCAGATACAGCAGAACAACATCCTACCTCTGGAAAATGTCCCACAAGACAAAGCCCTGTCTCAGATGATATATTTCCGTTAAACCTATAAACCTCATCTATTATGTTTTCCGCTGGAATACCAAAAATCTTCCAGGTTTTAAAAACAAATGCCATAATAAAAAGAAAAAATATATAACTTACTATAGATACCAGTATCTGCCCTATAGGACTCTTCTCTTCACTTCGTGCTCTTGCATTCCTTCTCTCATAAAACATAGAAGATACAAGAAAAAAAAGACTTACCCCTGGTATTAACCAGAGCACTATCCTGAATAAATAAGAACTCACACAGCAAAAAAGAAGTGCCTCCTTATATGCTGTTACATCTGGTGTCCCCAAAAAATCAGTAATGCCTGCCATACTCTGTTTCCTCCTTCCCTCTATATCTATTGTCTATCTACTATCTACTTACCATCTACTTTCCACTCACCTCTTATCTATCTGCTGGCATGAAAAACTTCTCCTGACTTCTCATCTGAGATATAGGATCTTTCAACCTTAAAGCAAGTGGATCATTCAGCTTAATTACAAAAATCAAGTCCACCGTGTTTATTACCCTTCTTAAAAAAAAGAAAATCCTTTTTAATTCCCATCTTACCCAATCCAAAAAATTTTTATACTTTAGAGAAGCTCCCTTCCCTTTAACACCATAATACTTTTCTATAATTCCTCTTACCTCACTCCATACCCTTTCTGGATAAAGAAGCTTTAGCTTCTCTTCAATCTCCTTTTCTATCTTCTCTGCTTCTACAAGAAGAGATTTTCCTCCTTTTCTTTTCATCTTTAACAGATTTTCTCCCTGTCTTCTTTTTCTTTCAGCTATCTTCATATCTCTCAGTATCTCAAGCTTTATTCTTTGTCTTATTCCAAGCTCTTTTACTACACCTTCTATCTCTGCTGGTGTATAAAGAAACCTATCAACAGATTTCGCTCCATACTTTCTTGCTTCCTCCTGATAAACCATTTGAACAAATTTTACTCCTTCCTCCCCAAACTCCCCTTCCCAGATACTTCTTCTTCCTTCAAGCCATTTTGCAAGCCATCTGTCTTTTCCCTTACCACCATATTCTATCCTTACCCCTCTTTTTTCAGCATCCAGCACTTCCACCTGAAAACTTTCCCTTAAACCTGTACCAATATACCGCACTCCAAATTTTCTTTGATAAAGTCTAAAAACCTTTTTTGCATCCTCAAGCTGTGGAGTATCAACAAAAAATAACTCATCAAACCTTCCCTTTCTCAAAAACTCTGGATTATTCTCTGCTATCTCCACTATATTGTTTGCTGTAACCCAGAAAATACCCTTTATCTTATAACCAGTCTCCGTATTCATATCATTTAATATAGTGAGAAGCTGTCCAAAAAGCCTCTTTTCTATTCCACCTCCCCCTGTAAACATCTTCTCTATTTCATCTACCCAGAGAACAAAACCTCTACCTTCTCCTCCACTTTCTTCCCTCTCTGAAAGATCTTCAAGAAATTTAAACACTCTGTGAAGAGTCCATACAGGATTGTCTGTTTCCATTATCTTTGATATGTTTATCTCTACCAGATACCATCCAAGAACCCCTGCTACATATTTTGCTGAAAAGCTCTTTCCTGTCCCTGGAACACCCACCAAAAACACACCTTTTGCCTTAAATCTCCTATCCTTTATTCCTGCCACCCTATATACAAACCTCTTTACCCCTGCCATTCCCACAACATCATCTTCCCTCACCTTTGGAAGATAAATCCTTAACCCCAGCTTCTCCTCTATTTTCTTCTTCCTATACTCCTCTCTTTTCTCCTCAGAAAGAAGCCCTTTCATATACTCAAGCTCTTGACTGGTAAAAACTCCCCCTTCATTTTCCAGATATTCCACTACAAAAAATTCCCTTAACCCCTCTTTTGGAAATCTTAAAGAGAGTACATCCACATCATACCCTTTCCTTATCCAGGAAGAAATCTCATCACTCCTTTCTGGAAAAACAAGAAAAACCCTTTTTCCCTCTTCCCATAAAATCCCCTTCTCAAACTCTTTCCCCTTTTGTAAAATCTCCTCAAAAGAGGAATACCTTTTCCCCCTCCTCCTACCCTCCCTTAATATCTCTTTGAAATCCCTATAATATTTCCTGTCCTCTGCTACAAACCAGTACACTCTTTCTTTTCGCTCCTTAATTTCTTTTATTTATTTCTTTTATTCACTTCTCAATAGAAAGTCTTTCAAAAATGCCTTCCTTTATAAACTTTTCTACTATAGTAAGCCTTCCATCATCTACCTTTACATCTCTAACCACTTTCTCAAGAATATTTAAAAATTTCTCCACTTCACCATAATCTTCCCCAAAAACAAACCTATAATTCTCAATATTTCTCCTTACCTCTTTTATCTTTTCTATCATATCTCTTACTGCTTTTTCCCTTTCTTCCCCTACTTCACTTATTACTTGAAGAACAAGGAGCCTTAAAAGAAAAAGCTTTACCCTTACTCTACACTTCATTTCTTCCTTCTCACAAGTAACACCATCTCTTCCTTCAACTATTCTCTCTATACCTCTCACATCAAAAAATCTCACCACCTCCTCTATAACTTTGGTTAGATCGTTAAATACCCTTTCAAAAACCTTTATCCTCCTCCTTACCTTCTTTAAATCTTCTACCTCTCTCATAATTGTAGAGGCTTTTTCCTCAACTTCCCTCCAGCTTGCCTCTACCCCTTCTTTAATAGAAGAAGCTTCAGAGAGTATGGCACTCTGCTCTTCTATTGCAGAACTGATACTCTGCATATTATCTATCATCTTGCCAACCTTCCCCTCAAGCTCTTCTGTCCTCCTTATTACCTCATCTGCTTTGTCTCTTACCCCACTAATATTTTCCTCTATTTCTTTTAATCTTTTCCCTACCTCATTTGCAAGATCCTTTATTTCAGTTGCAACAACTGCAAAACCCTTTCCTGCCTCACCTGCCCTTGCTGCCTCAATCGTGGCATTGAGGGCAAGAAGCTTTGTTCTCTCTGATATACCCCTTATCACCTCAACTACTCCCTCTATCCCCTTTACCTTCTCTGCAAGCCTTTTTACTACCTCTGCATCTTCTTTCATAACCTTTCTTACATCTACTGCAAATTCACTTACTTCAGAACTCCTTCTTGCTATTTCATCTACTGCCTTGTTTGACTCATCAAATACCTTTCCCATCTCTGTAAGTGCCCCTCCACTTTCCTCAACCATCCTTTCCATCTTCTCTACTTCATCTATTATCACCTCAACAACATTTCTTACATCTTCCTCTGTCTTCCTGAAATTATTCTCTGCTACCCTAACTGTTCTCCCCTCATTCTTCAAAACAAGAAGAAGACTTCCAAGAAAGAAAAGTATCCTCCTTAACCCCTCCCCTAAAACTTTTACCTCCGTTATCCCACTATCTATAACTTTTTTACTGAGCCCTCTATATTCTCTTTTTTCTACTACATCTTCAAGAACCTTTACTCCCTCTACAATAGGAGAAACTATATTTCTTTTTGTATACCACACAACCACCACACAAAACACCCCAAGAACCACTGCAAAAATCCCAAAAAGAAGTGCTATCCCTTTTTCTACAGAGGCAATACTGGAAGATATATCCTCTGCTATCACAGCCACATTTTCATATTTCCCATTATAACTTCTTATAGGATAAAAATAGTAAACCCAGTTTCCAACCCTTAACTCTTTCTCCTTTCCAGTTTCAGAAACCATATCAAGTGTCTTTTCTATCTTCTCCAATTTCTCTTTTTCCTCCTTTTGCTTTAGAAGAACCTCATTTCCACTTCCATCCACCCCAAGAAGTTTGTTCCATCTACCAAACTTCTCAACCTTAAGCCCAGATACATCCGTCCTTACTACCCCACTCATAGTAAAAAGAAAACCCCTATACCTTTTCTTTCCCCTAACAAAATTTTTTATTATGTCACTTATCTTTATAAAAGCTTCAACACTTCCCACTATTTTTCCATTAAAATCCTTTATAGGAACCACACCTCTTATAGGAATACCACCTCTTCCAGGTTCTACAGCTATAATCTCCTTTCCTTTATGTATTGCATCCCACACCGTAAACCTGAAAGAAGAAAGATCATCTCCCCACTTCTTTGGCTTCCATACTCTCAAAAAACTCTTACACGGCGGTTGATGAAAGTGAACCTTTATTTTAAGTTTTCTCCCTCTATTAATTCTGTTTACAAGAGGAATAACTTTCTCCATAAGTCTTTCTCTGTCTGTATTCACCATACAACTCCTTATATCAGGATCACCTGAAAACACCTTAGCAAGTGCCAGCATGTCCTTTCCTAAAATCCTCATATCTCCAGAAAAAATTCTTCCTGCATTATCTATACTTTTTTCCCTTTTCTTTATTTCTTTTATCCCATTTTTTATCATCAATCCCCCTGAAAGAAATACAACAAAAAATACAGGAAGTAAAATAACAAGAATTATTCTTTCTTTTAAACCAAGAGAAAACCTAAATTTTTCTGAAAAATCCCCAAAAAACTTACTCAACATTTTCACTCCCCCCCTACTATACTTTTTAAATTTTTAATTCCCAAAACTTTTAAATTTCTTAACCTTAAATTAAATATAACAAAAAATCTCTTTGAAGAAAAAGAATAAAAAGGCAAAAAAGTGAAAAACTTGGACTTGACATACTCTCCAGAATACTGTATCATATAAATAAAAAACAAAAAAACACACTTTATTTTCCTGTTTCTTTTTATTTTTCTTTCCTTGCTCTGGCCCCCCTCCTCCCTCCTTTTTTTATTTTTTCTTAAAAAGAACATTTTTTTTATGATGAGAAAATGGAAAGCTGAATTACACCTTGGTCTATTTTCTGAGTATTTTGAAATAATAAAGATGAAAACTCTACAGTCGTCCCTTCTCCTTTTTTATTCCCCTCCTTATTCTTATTTTCTCCCTCACATTTTTTTTGTGAAGCTTTCTTTTTTAAGGAAATTTTAATTTTTTTTCTTTTTGATTTGGAATTAACTCCTGTTTGAAAAATTTTAAAGAAAACTGTTCTTATATCTTTATCATTTTCATTTTTAGAATGCAGAGTTAAGTCAAAAACAACTTTTTCAAGAATAACTCTCCTATAAAAAGCCTTTATAGTTTTTAAAACAAATGATTGGTTCCCCTTCAAAACTTCCCTTAACTTTCTTAAAGCACTTCCCTTTATACTTTTCAATTTTTCCCTTTCCTCTTTTGTTTTTCCAGCAAGAAAAGGAAACCTACCTGCCCTCTTCCCTACTTTCCTCTTTACATCCCCTACACCTACCTCCTCTCCTATTCCAAAAAAATGCCTTAAAACATACTCTTCTTTTTCATTTAAACAAAAATTCAGTAAAAAATAAATATTTTCCTTTTCCAGCACACCCTCTGTTACAGATTTCCTTACTATGTCTATCAATTTTTTTCCTGAAGAAATGCACTCTTCTGATATTTCATCTATTCTCTTTTTAAGAGTCTCTATAAAAGAACTTTCACTCTTTACCCCTTTAGTCCAAAACACTATTTCCTGTACTGTTTCTTCCCATAGTAAGACTGCATCCTCATCTGTTAATGAGGAAATCATCTTTCCTTCTTCAAGCCTTTTCTTTTTTTCCTCTTCCTGCTCTTTTCTTGCCTTTTTTGAAAGGCAATAAAATTCCTTTCCCCCTTCATAAAAATTAAAATTCGTCTTTTCTGAACTATAACATCCATCAAAACATGCCCTCAGCGTAAATTCACTCAAAAACCTCTCTGCATAACCTTTATTCATAGAAAGAACACGGTGTGTAAAAATCTCGCCTTTTTCTTTTCCCTCATCATTGTCAGATCCTCTGCCGTTTTCCCAACATACTGCACTATCCCACACTCTTACATCAAGATTTCCCACACTGCCTTTTGCAAAAGCAAAACTATTCCTTTTCTTTTCCTTACCTATCCCACTCTCTTTTCCCTTTCTCTCATCTCCTCTTCTTATCTGTATTCTATTTCTCCTTCCTTCTTCTCTATCCATAACTCTTTCTGTGTTTCCTTTTTTTTCTGCAGTACTTTCTTCTCCTACATATCTTTCTTTGACTTTCTTTGTAATTCTTCTTCTATTACTACCAGCATCTGCTTTTTTATCCCCACTTTCAAGTATCTGAGAAAGAGGAATAGTAATAGTCATACGCTTTCTCTCACGCTTTAACTTTCTTTTTGAAAGTGCATATACCCAGGTCTTTAAGTACGGAAAATAAGAAACTCCATTCCATATTGAGTAAATATTATTTTCAAGCATAAACAGCCATTCAGAAAAACTTATTCTCCCATCCCGCCAGCCCTCATGTCTTTTGCAAAAATCCCAGAATCTTTCCCAGAGGGTTTTTTCTTTATTTTTATCAAGGGCTATAAAAACCCTGTATTTTTCAAAACTTCTCTGTATAATTTTAAAGAGATTTATTTCTTCAACCTCATCTATAAAAAGCCTATCTTCAACAAGATACTTAAAATAAAGACTTTTTTCATGAAGAAGATAAAGAAAAGCAAGCATTTCTTTAATACCACAATCAACACATACTGGTAGTACCTCTTCTCCAAGAACTCTATAATAACACTCCTTACATCCCCTCCACCTCAATCTTTCTTCTGAAGAAAAATTTCTTTTATATTCCCCTATACAGTTATTTTCTAATTCTAATCTTCTTTTTTCCCATTCTGCTTGGATCCTGTGGAGAGCTTCTTTACAGAGGAAAAGGTAAAAAACTATTTTTTCTTTATTCTTCCCCTCTTTGCCATCTTCATCAAAAAGGACTTTAGGCTTAAAAACTCCATTCTCTTTCACCCACTTTACAGAAAGATACCCTTCTTTATCCCTTTTTACCATTTTGAAAAGACTGCGAACACTCTCAATCAGAAACCATACCGCTTCTACATACCCCTTTCTTTTAAACTCCTCTGGTAAATAAAACTCTTTTTCTTCTCCCCCTTCATCCTTTCCCTGTTTCCCACTTTGTTTTCTATTTTCTTCATTAATGTTATTTTTAACATCCATCTCTACATTTAAAGAAGGTACAATTATTTCCTCAACATATTCCATCCTCTACCTCCTTTTTATTAGTTTTTTTAATATTTCTCTTCTTCTTTTAACAACTTCTACTCTTGCCATATTACCTCCAGTCTCCTTCTCTTTACCTTTACTCCCCATCCTATCTTTTGAACCCTTAGATAGAGCTCTTCTTTTCCATACATCTTTCAAAACCTCTTCCAGTTCCTCCTCTCTGCTGTCAAACCATAGAGCATCCCTTATTCTTTCCTCCATAACCTCACACCATCTTCCTACTGTCTTACCTAAAATGGAAATAAAAGTCTCTATTCTTCTATCTTTCCCAGATTCAACAGCATTCCTTCCTCCATTAGTAAAACCTTCATCCTCTGTAAATCCATACATTCTCACTATCCTTGATGGATGATTAATAAGATAAACATTTACTTCTCTCCATATAATATCCCCTTTATTTTCCCCATTTCCTTTAAAACCTTTATCAGTCTTACCAAAACCCACCCTAATTTTTACGCTTTTTCCCACTCTTTTCTCAAAAGAGCTGTCACCACTAAAAAATACCTCCTTTACAGCAGATATGCTTTCACTGCTTATTACTTCTTTTTTCTGCCAGTTTCTCACTACCTGCCAGAAACCAAGAAGAGCTGTTTTCCCAAGAAGCACAATATTTTCAGGACAAAAATCAAGTATTTCCTCTGCGAGATATGCAGAACACCTTTCTATTTCTGCTTGATTTGGCTGTCTAATAGCTTCCCTTCCTTTTTTCAGGGAAGTAGGACAGCCCTTAAGCACATTACCTATTCCTATCCCCCACCAGAAAAGGTCTTCCTCCTCATGAAGAAAAATTCCCTTCTTCTTTGCACTCCAGAAAACCCTCCTTAAAAAGGAGTATTCCTCACTTGCAAACCTCACAGCACAGATAGTTCCTCTCAGCAAATACCCCGCTTTTCCACAAAAAACCCTCTTCTTTTCTCTCTCCTCAAAACCTAAAGCCTCTCCTACAAAAAAAACTCTTCCTCCAATTAAAGGAATTCCTTCCCCTCTGTATTCCTCTACTAAACCAGATACATATTCTGAAAAAACCCTCCCCCTCTTAAGACACTCTCTTTCCATGGAACAACCCTTACATCTGTCTCCACCCTCCACATCATTTCTCACTCTCACAAAAATCCTCTCAGAATCTCTATACCTCTCTCTCCACTTTTCCCCTAAAACAGCATACTCCATCTCTTTTCTAACCTTTTCCTTCCAGAAACCTTCACTCAATATAAGTTTTCTAACTTTGTCAAAATCTACTCCCATTTTATCTTCTCCTCCTCTGTCATTATTCCCATTTTCCCCCATTTTCCTCATCTATTTATGTTTTTATACATAAAAAAAAAGGGGAAGAGGCAGCAATGCCATCTTCCCCCTTTCTTCTTCTCTTTATTTTTCTCTACGCTTTCTTACTTCTCGCAAGTATAACTTTTTCTCTTTGCTAAAATGAAAAATCTTACCAAAATAAGAAATTCTCACTTTAACTTCTTTTTCCTCCTATAGCTTCCTTTTTGTCCACTTCACTTTTTTCTTCCGATTAGCTCTAGTGTTAGGAGATGTGAAAGACACTTCTAAAACCTCAAAATCTTTAAAGGGAAGAGTTAAAATAGCCTTCTCAAGTCTCACTCTCTCTTCTTTAGTAAGATTCTTTCCTGATATCTCCCCTTTTTCCTCAAGCAGATTAAGAACGAATTTTCCATCCAGTTCAAGAAAACTCTCCTTATCAAGGATACATCTTATCTTTACACTCTTACCACTTCCATCTGCCCTTACCCCAGAAAACTCCCATACACTTTCCTCCTTCATTTTACACACACCATTAACCCAGAAAATATTATCATCTGCAGGAAATGGGTAAAACCTGCTAAAATCAAGCCTGATTTCTACATCCTTAAGCACAATACCTTCTCCACTTTTTTTTCCTCAATTTAACAAAAAAGAAAACTCTTGTCAAGAAATTTTTTCTCTTTCTATAAGAAAATACCAAGAAATACCAAGATTCTACAAATCAGTATTTTATAAAAGGAAGCACTTCTCTGATAGAAAAGGAAAGAACACCGTATTTCTGCTCTAGCGTAGCAAAAACACCTCTGGTACCTGTTTTCTTGGCAACAAAGTTTTCATCAAATGTATAAAACCTTCTCAAAATCTCATCCACCTTTAAAACAACACCTTCATCAATTTTTCTCTTATATCCCCTTTCAACCCTGCTTTTCCTTTCTTTTACCTCAGTTATGGGAAGATGCCTCCTCTGATAAAGAGCAAGAACTTTTCTTAAAACTTCATCTCTTATATAAATAGAAAGCACACCAGTTGGAACATTTCCCCATAAATTCAACACAAAATGCCATAAAACAAAACCCAAAATAAAAAGCTCATAAACCTTTTCCTCATTGCTGATTTCCTCCTCGCTTAAAACCTCTTTTTCATATTTCTTAAGTATTATCAAGATATCCTTCTTTGCCTTTTTTACCCTTTTTTCATCGTAAACCTTTGTTTTTATTCCACCCTTCATTACCTTTACTACTTCTCTTTTGCCTTCCTTCCCTCCCCTAAAAAACTTCTCTTCAAGAAAAGCCTGTTTTGCATTTACACCCTTTATCCACTTAATCCTTTTCCCCACATCCTTTAAAAGGAAGTTAAGCCCTATCTCTTTTTTACCCTTTGTATCATAGCTTACCACTTTTTCCACAGAAGCAGTTTGATAAATAACATCTTTTCCCTTTTTCCTTAAATAAAGATATGAAGCAATCCCTATCCCCCCAATGGAAAATACCCAGAGAAGATAACAAGCTACAAAACCCCACCTTTTTCTATCAATAGCTCTGATAAAGGTAACAATTGTAATAGGTTTAGGTTTGAACCCTTCTACCCTCTCTACCATTTTATTTATTTTTGCTTGCCCTTCTATTCTTATATCTCTTGGGAGTTCTTTATAATGCTTTTCAAACTCTTCCTTTAATTTCATTACTTCTTCATATTTTGCTTTTTCCTCTGGCGTAAGATATAAACCACCCAAAAAATCTTCCAGTATAAGATAGGAAGAAAGAAATACAATAAGAACTATCCCTACAGCAAGTATAAGACGGTGTTTCTCAAGATAGAACCTTGCTTTATGAGCGTCTGTTAAAAAATCAGGCTTGTCATTCATATACTAACCATTTTCTCCTTCTACTATTCTAAGTGATCTCCATTTTTTTCTTATTTTTTCAACAACATCTTTATCCCCTTTTTTCAAAAGACAAAGAATTAATTCCTCCCTCTTAGCTCTTCTCAAATGGTATTCCCTAGCTCTTTTAACTACCTCTTCCAGCAAAGAATCTTCAAGTTGCTCCTCATCATCTCTTGTTGTACTTTTCCAACCTTCTATAAGTCCTTCACCTTCTACCTCGTCTAAAATCTTACTCAGCTCGTGTTCTACACAAAAAGCCTCTGGTTTCCTATCACCCTGCATCAATATAAATATAGTTCCACATTTTTCTGTTTCTAACTCCCTAAGACTCTTTTTTCCCTTTTTTACTCCTCTCATTCCCACTTTTTACCCTCCTTTTTTTCTTATCTATCTTTCTTCCCAAATAAAAACATCTTTGCTTTTTCTTCCTTTTTCCCTAAACCTTGCAAAAGCCCTATACCACTTCTCTTTTGCCTTATCCTCTCTCTCTTCTCCAAAGACAATACCCCTAAACCTCCCCTCTTTATCATACACCTTAAAAAATTGCGTAATACTATCCTTGTCTCCCACTTTTACTAAGACAAAATCTTCATCAATCATAATTACCCTCCTTCTATCTCAGAAATTACTTCTGCATAAAGCTCTTCAAAATTAATACTGGGTTGCAACTTACCATCAAACTGCCCCAAGTAAAAATCCCTAAGCAAACCCAGCTTTTTCTTTTCCTCTTCTGTTTCCACTTCAAACCAGGCAAGACTTATAGCATCCTTACAGGTCTCTGCTCCAGTTATTGTATAAAGCCACTTCAAACTTTCTCTTAGATCTTCAAAATACCACTCCATTTTCTGTCCTGAATACAAGCAAAGTAATATCTTATACGGTTTCCCCACACTTTTCCTCCTTTCTTTTTATTCCCCCTCTCTATCTATCTACTCTATAACAATTTCATCAAAATCAAAAACAATAAAACCAAAGGAATAAGAACTATAATAACTCTCTTAGCTATATCCCCTAAACTACCTTTTTTCCCTCTTATAATCTTCCCTTCTGTTTCCTCTTCATCCTCAAGATCCTCTTCTCTTTCCACCTCTTCACCTTCTTCCACCTCTCCTTCTTTCTTCTCCTCTTCTACTTTTTCAAAAACTTCTTCTCTCCCCTGCTTTTCTCCTTCCCTCTCTATCTCTCTTTCATAACTATCTTCATACACTTTTTCCTTGCTGTTAGAAACAACACCTTTCTCCAGCTTTTCTTCAATTTCTGCCAACCTGATAGCTATATCCCTTACTCTTTCCTCAACAACTCTTTCTACTTCACTTGAAAGAACTTTCCTTATCTCTGAAAGAACTTCGTAGTTTATATCCTCTTTTATAGAATTTATTACATCATCTGGAATTGAAGCCTCTTCTCCCTCACCTCCCTTTATTTCAGAAATCTTCTCCTCAACCACTTTCTCTACTGCTTCTCTTATCCTGCCCCCTTCCTCAATATTCTTTGCTACTTCCTCTATTACATCATCTATTGTCTCTTCTACAAAAGAGACCTCCCCTCCCCCTTCTACATCTACTTTTTCCTCCTCAGAAATTCCTTCCTCAATACCCTCTCCCCCTCTCTCTTCCTCTTCTTCAAACATATTTTCAAGCTTTTCAACTCTTCCCTCAAGTAAGGTTATTCTCTCATTTATGGATTCAATCTCTTCCCTAATTGTAGTATCTTCCACATCCTTTTCCTCTACTGTTTCATATTCCCTATAACCCTCACCACTATAATCTTCTTCTGTATATCCTTCTTCTACACACTCTCCACTACAACCCTTCTCCTTAAGAATTCCCTCTACCACCTCTTCTAGTATTGATTTTCCTTCATCACTATTTATATATTCCCTTATCTCTTCTTTTACCCTTGAAAAAAGGTTTTCCTCTACTCCAGCTATCTTTCCCTCTACTTCAGAAAGAACCCTCTTTGCCACCTCACTCTCAATCTCTACCGCCTTTTCAGCTATTGCTTTCTCAATAGCCTCCTTATCAAAGAGACTACTACCTTCATCAGAAAGAATTTTTTCTATCCTTTCTATCTGCCTTCTTATCCTCTCAATTTCAGAAGAAAGAATCATTTCTTTTCTCTCACCCCTAAAAAGAGTCCATAAAGGAGAAGAATATGCTATCTGTATGTTTTTAAGATCCTTCATTATTCTCCAGTCCTGAATACTCTCTCCCACAACATCTGCCCACTGTTTTATCTGTTTACCTATCTCCCCTATCCCCTCTCCCTCTCTTCTTTCCTCCCCTTGAAAAAGAGAACCATTTTCTATATCACTTATTTTCCAACCAATTTCAACTGTTTTGAGTATCTCTTCAACCGATTCAAAAACCTCCCCCCCAAAAACTTTCCTTGCATACTCACTCTCATCTACAGCCCTTTTAAACTTTACAAAGCTATCGGCAAGCTTTATATAAAGAGAAAATGGTATATACCCTTTTTCCCTCCCCTCATCCTCACACCTTAGAATGACCTCAGCCATCTCTGCAACATAATCACTAAGCTTTGCCATCCTTTCCCTCCTACTCCTAATGTTTTTATGTATTCATAAACTCCTCATACCATCCTGCAACAAGACTTTTAAACCTGTCTATTAGTCTATCAGCCATCACCACAGCTCTCCTCCAGATAACCCTCTCCTTATGAAAAACTGTCCCTGGAGCTATTCTCAAATAAATCATAAAACTGGTAAAAAAACTTATAAACCCAGCCGTACCGTTCCACAGCAAATAAAACAATATCCCTATCCCCCAACATATAAGAGCCTTGGAATAAAAAAGTTGGTCAAAAAAAGAAAGCATAATCTGATTTTGTGCTACCACTTCCCTTGCCTTTATTGTTTCTTTCCTTTTCCTTATCTCCTCAGCCATATCCCTTCTACCCTCTCCTCTTCCTCCTCCTTTCTATTCTCACTTTAGCTCATCTGCCTCTCAAATACCCCCCTTCCAACAGCTTCAAAACCCTCTTTTAAAACATCAAGCTCTTTTATAAAACCGCTCTCCCCATATACTTCCAGCATACCCTGAAGATAATCTATCTCCCTTATCACATATTTCACCTTCCTTAGAAAACTCTCTCTGTCCTCTCTTAAACCTTTCACTACCTCACACTTTCCCCCTTCTTCAAAATCCACCCTGCCAAGCCATTTTACAAATCTTATAGCAAGCCCTCTTCTTAGATCCTCAAGCTCTCCTATCACCTTTTTTCTCTCCACACCTATATACTTTGCCTTTCCATCCTTTCTGTAAACCTCAACCTCCCCCATCCCACAGATAACATTCTCTACATCAGAAATAATCCCATTTATAACCTTATAGTCTTTTTCAATCTCACTCCTTAAAATTGAAGCAAGTTCTTTCTTATTCTTAAAATACCCTACATAAGGTCTTATCCTAAACCGTCCAAAAACCTCGTCTCTTATAAAGAATGCATCCCCCCTATCCTCATAACAAAACACTACATATCTCCCATACCTCCCCCCCTTAAAATCTTTAACACTCCTTAAAAACACTACAGCTTCATCTCTGTCCTGTCTCAAAAGATCTTCAACATCTACCACCGTACAATATCCCTCCCCACTCCATAAATCAGGCACCTTCACAAGTGCCCTCTTCATAACCCTCTTTCTGCCCTTACCTAAGGTTACACCATAACTCTCTTTCTTCTCAAGGTCATTCACTTTTAAATTTAAAAGAGTTTTACTTGTAAACTTACCCTCTTGTTTTTTATCTTCCATTTTTATTTGCTTTTCAGAATATTTCTTAGGAACCTGAACCTTCTCTACCCTGGGAGAACTACTGAAACAACCACCCAATAGTAAAGAAAATCCTATCCCTAAAATTGAAATAGCTTTCTTTACATCCATTACTCTCCCTCCTTCTTACTACCCTCTTCAGAGGGTACCTCTTTATTCAAGATTACACCCCTTTTTACATCCACCATTAACCCCACAAAGAAATACCTCCCACCTGAAGAAATAAAACCAATATTACTAACTTTTACCCCCAAGGCTCTTCTTACCTCACAAAGATTATTCCTCTTCTCTTGAAGAAGTTCCTCAAATACCTCCTTTCCACTTTTCTTTCCCCTTGCCCTTACCACAAATCCCCGTATTAAACATACATATCCGCTAAACTCTCTCCCTTCAAACCTGTAAGGATACACTCCTACAACCTTGAAATAATTCCTGTTATTTTTCATAACTACATCAACCACTCTCTGAACAACAGAAACCGGAAGACAGCTGTATCCTAAACTCCACCCCTTACATAGGGGGGTACTCCAAAACACAAAAAATAATAACCCAATTATTAAAAACCTTTCTGTTACTTTCCATACCTTTTTTATTCTTCTCTCCTCTACTATCATGTTTTACCCCCCACCATATATACTCCTGCATAAATCCAGATTACCAACAAAAAATAAACAAATCCCCTCTTTTATATCATATCCAAGCACATACTCTACTATCCCTACAAATATTCCTACAACCAAAACTCCTATTACATATCCTATTACCATATGCCCTACTGCATACATAAAAGGATTATAACCATTTTGCTCTCCCTTCTTATACCCCCTCATCCCCCACACCAGTACTGATAAAAAAAGCCCTAAAAAAACTACCTGCGAAACAACTATAATTATTAATTCTTCAAAACTCATAGATACTACTTCCTAGCATTATTTAGATATTTGTTTATCCTGCTTATCAACACTTATTACTCTATTTACCTCTACCCAGACCTCAGTATTTCCTTTAACAAAAACCTTTCTATCATTTGTTTTTCTCACAAAGAAAGATTCCTGTATTCCCCACTTCGGAAGAAAAATATTGAACATATACATCCCCACTTGGGGAATAACAGCAATTCTTCCCATATCTCCAATTCTTGCCTGTGTTAACGGAGAAACTATCCCCTCATATACTAATTCCCTCTCTTTCTTTCTTCTATCTCCTTTTCCAGAAAAAGCCCTTATAAAAAGGCTTTCTTTCCACTCTACAATCTTTACTTTGTACTTCCATTCACTTAACCACATATCCTTCATTTTATTTATATAATCCTCTATCCTTTTTTGCCCTATATAGTCATCCTCTACAATAACCTCTCCATTACCATAAATGATCACCCTACCTTCCTCATTGTGTAAAAGCTGTGTAATTTGATCCTTTATTAAATCAGTCAAAAAAGGAACACTATACTTTTTTGTATAAACTTTTAAAGAATACTCACCTTGAGTAATATCTTCACCTTCAACACTATTACCCTCATTTACAGAAGAGTAAGAAGATACTACATTTCCATTATTTGTACCCTTTCCCTTATCCTCAATTTCAATTCTCTCATAATAAATTCCTCCTATCCCTTTTTTCTCAGTAAGATCCAAACTAAAAACATTTCCTATATTAAGGAGAAAACAACTTAAAAAGATATATATACATATAAAAACTTTCATTTTTACTCTCATTGCCCTACCTCCTTTAATATTTCTCTCATATATACCTGCTTATATTTTGTTTATCTTGTCTCTTATAAAGAATAACACCTTTCCAACAAACGAAAAAATTAAAATTCTACTCCCCTTGAAAAGAAAAACCCCTGAAAGTAAACCTGCTCCATTATTATCTCCCAAGAAAGACCTATCCCTCTTGCTCTCATTAAAAACTCCTCCAGCTCTTTTTCTCTTTCAACCCTTTCTATAACCAGTTTTCCCTTTATCAAAAGCAAAAACTTCTTTAAAAACTGAAGCATTACCTTCTTAACAGTAAACATCTCTTCAGTATCTCCTACACCCTCTGTTATCTGCCGTATATCAACCTTCAAAAAATCTCCCCCCACCTCAGTATAAAATTTAAACCCAGAATGCATATCCCCAAAATCATCAAGAATCATCCTATCTTTGCCTACACTCTTCACCATCTCCCGCACCTGTTCCCAAGAAAACCTCTCAGGAACTTCCCACTTTATAAAACCTCCTATGCTCCTTACTATCTCACTTAAAAAAAATCTCAGCTCTTCAAAATAGATCATATCTCCCACATCCACAGTATGCTTTAAAGCTTCCTTTAGTAACTCTCTCTTCACCTCTCTTACTTCAAACCAGTTTGCTGTATATATCCCTCTTTCTATTTTTCTTCCTTCTTTGGTTACTCCCTCCCCCACTATTCCACAAAACCATAAAAAAAGCAAAAACTCCACCCATAAAGAAAGTTTTTCCCAAGGCGAAAGAAAATACCACCTTTTCCCACTTCTCTGCAAAAATATCTCTCCCATTAAAATACCATCTTTCTCCCTTCTAACCGCCTCCCCCAGCCTAAACATCCCTTCTATTCTAAGAGATAAATTAGATACCCCATTATTTAAAACCTTTTCTTTCAACCACTTTGTAAAATTTTCACTTAAACAAAGCCTCCAACCTGTCTCCCTCCGCATTATATCCACTACATATATTCCTCCACCAAGCTCTTTAAACTTCTTAAAATTCTCAAATACTTCATGCTCCACCCTCTCTCTCCACCTTTTCACAAGAATATCTTTCCCTTCTTTCACCTCTTCAAGCACTTTCTTTACAGAACAAGAAAAAGCATTCAGTTTGTCTTCCCACCTTTCTCCTCCTGTTATTCCACCATCTTCATTCCAATTTGTCATTCTCATTAGTATCTCCAGTTCCTTTCCATCCATTCCTTTCCCCTTCTTTTAGCCCTTCTCTCTTTTATATACCAGCTTCTATATTACTCACCATCACCTGATTCCTTGGAATACGATACATCTCAATTCCACCCGCATCATAAACAACTTCCTTTAAAAAGGAAACCTCTTCCATTAAAACCTTCTCCTCATAATTATTAATTGTCCCCTTCCTCCTCTCTCTCAGAATTCTTCCCCTCACCCTCTCTAAAGAAAAGTTAAAAACCGCAATAAAAAAATTCTCCTTTTTTTTCTTTAACTTAAAATCCCTATCCACTCTAAGAATCTCATCCCTTGACATCTTCTTTAACTCCTCAGAAAGCCATACCAGAGGAACAAAAACCACACTATCCTTAATATTATCAAGAGATACTATTTCAATTCCATCTCCCAGCAAAAACCACTCTTTCAAAGCTTCCATTATCTCTTTTTCTCCATCTATATCTATACTCTCTCCCCCTTCTGGAAATTTTTCATCTTTACTCTTTGAAACAACCTCCCCTATCCCAAGAATCTCTACTATCCTCTTCTCAAAAGCTGATTCTCTCCTCAAGAACTCCTCATTCCAATCTCTTTGCTTCTCCTTTTTCTGTTCTTCCCTTGCTCTTATCAAAGACTCTCTCCTTTTCTTTTCTGCTATCCTCTTAAAACCTTCTTTTAAAGCAAGATAATACTCTCTGCCATCTATTATCCACCTGTTAAAAAACTTACCCTCCTTTATCTTTGCCCTGAACTTCCTTGATACCTCATTTAACATCACAGAAATCCACATAGAACATGTACCACAAAAATCAATCAAAGGTATACCAGCCCTCCTAAAAAGCAATCCATCAAACCACTCAAGAATTCCCCCTAAATCATACTGAATAAAGTCTCTAAAAGAGCCCTCCCCAATACCTCTAAAGGAAAAACCAAATCTCCTAAGCTCTTTTCTCAAAAAAGGAAGAACTTCAAGTCTTCCCTCATCAAGAGCACTATCCAAAATGTCCCAGAAATACTCACTTGTCAAAAAATAACCCTCTCCACCCTTTTCTTCATCAAAATCCACAAATCTTAACTCGCTGTTATCTACTACAACTCTCTTTGTAAAGCCATTTCTTGAAAGAAAAATCTCTATACCCCCAACCCTCAAACTACTCCTGCTTCTCTCCCTTTTAAACACAACTTATCCTCTATTGATTTATTAGCCTACAATATCTTTCTATCCTTGATGAAATATTTGGTACAATACATACTACGGTTCCCTCTCCCACCTCAAAATACCTGAGCCTCTTTTCAAAACAGCTTTCTCTTATTACATCTCTTATTACTTCATCTCTAACATCTGTATACCATACACCTCCATACCACCCTCCTTTATCACCTGTCTCAAGCACAGGAAAAATAACACCAACAAACTTTCTTATAACCTCCCTTTTCCCATTCTTCTTAACAGCTTCTATATCCTTTTCTACCACAGGACACGCATACCATTTTTTCCCCTCTATATCCCACCTGCTACAGTAAAGAACCTTGGCATTCCCCTCCCTCTTGATAAGAGGCTTTACCTCTACAACTATTCCATGCTTTCTTGCCCGTCTTAAAATCTCTTTCTCCCCCTCAAAACTCCCCTCATACATAATCACTGCATTCTTTCCATCCCTTCCCATACCATCTAAAATATACACAGTATCCTCCCCTCCAATAAAACCACTACATCTATATACCATTTTTTTCTTAAACCAGAACTTTACTACATTTCCTGTAAAAAATAAGAAAATACCTACAGCCAGAAATAACCAGAATACCCAAAAAATCTTCCAGTTGATTTTACCCCTTAAAAAACAGCCTATATAATAAAAAACTTTATTCATAACCTTAAATAATACCCTATAAAACATACCTATCCTTACCTACCTCTTCCATTAATCTTTATCTCACACATCCCCTTTAGTATATAGTTTTCTCCTTTATGCACAGTAAACAGAGGAGGAAGCTCTCCTATCTTACCAAGCACCTCACTTCCTATCTGTTTTGTTACTTCTGCCCCAGCTTTATACATTGCAAATTTTGGTATATCAGAAAAATGTCTTTCCTCCTGAACCACAGTAGTAACCCCATCTTCACTATAAACAGTCTGTTTTCCCCTATCCTCAAATACCTTCTCTGTCTCCCTGCTTACACTCTCTCCCGTATTCTTCATAGTCTTAAGAACCACATTCTCAATTATCCTTCTATTCACACTTGAAGCAAGGTTGGGACTTCCACTTCCTGCCTTTACTACCTCCACATTTCCCTTACCCCCACCACAAATAGAAAACCTTCGCCAGTCTATCTCAAACCCCAAACTCTCCTTATTCAAGTTTGGTACAAAGTAACCCCCCACCCTTACCACCCTTGTCTCTCCAGAGACATTAAGTACACAATCAAGCTCCCCATATATCTTCTCATTCTTCACGACATAATCCCTTACAGGATTGCAGTATCCACTAAAATACACTTCTTTTTGTAAATGCTGAACACCTATACCCCCTCCAGTTACCTCTCTTTTTTCAGAACCAACAGTCCCCTTTTTTTTACTCTTTTTCACAAAATCCTTTGCATCAACCACACTACCCCCTTTTATCTCCTTCATCACATCTCTTGGAAACTTATACTGCCATACCTCATAGTCCCATAATTTCACATCCTTTTTCTTCTTCTCTTTTACAAGAGGCTTATTAAAGTCTGGAACTTCCCCACCTGTTTCCCTTTCTATCTTCTGCTTCTCATACTTTATAGCAGGCAAGCGATATATCTCCTCTGGAGATAAAACTTTTGAAAAAGCTATATTACCCCCAAAACCACCTATTAAAAACATACCTAATCCCAGACTACAAACTACCCTAATCACCTTCTTTCCTTTCTTTGCTATATCTTTCACTCTCTATCCCCCTTCTTCCCTTTTCCTTTCTTGCTACTTTTCAAGATACTTCCTTACCTTAAACCAATGAATTTGTATCCCCCAAGGATTATCTACACTTCCCTTTAAGGGATTTACCCTCCCCTTTGCCTCCACATCTATTACACCTGTCCCTTTTCTCCACACCTGATTTTGCACAAAAAACACTCTTACAGGAAATATTAACCTGTAATAAAACCTCCCATCCTGATACTTAATCACCTCCCTCCCACTACCTTCAGTAAGGGGAACAAGATATATCACCTCAGGAAGCTTCCCTGCCTTCCAATAGGAATATACACTCTTAAAAAAAGCAAGCATCCCCTTTCTCCCTTCTTTATCAGCCATAGAAAGAAGCTTCCTTACTTTCCTCAATTTCCCCATATCCCTACACTCATCTACCACATCCTCCATGTCAAAACCACTTATCACAACATTCTGCATAAAAATTCCTCTTAATACATACGCAACAGTCTGCTCCTGAACATTACTCAAAGCAACATTTGCTACCCTGCCATCTGGGGTTACCACCAGAACCTTTGTTGAAAGGTTCTTTATAACCTCAGACTGATTTCTTATCGCAATAGAAGCATTCCTCATTGTTAAACTTACCCAAATCACACACATCAATATTATAAACACCGTAAAAAAGAAAACCTGCTTCCAGTGCCTCCCTATCCAAGCCTCCATTAAAACATCCTTCCTTAATCTCTCATCCTCATACACCACTCCGTTTTTCCCCACAAAACCCCTATCCACCTCACTCTGAACTTTTTTTCTCCCCTTCTCCCTCTCCCCCTTTTTTCTACCAAACACTACTTTGCCTCCTTCTGCTTTTTGTCTATACCAAGAATTTTCATACTATCTTTATCAAGAAAAGGAATTTCTACATAACTTGCAAGGTTATCCACAGGCTTCATTACCCTACAACCCTCTATCAAAAGCTCTACCCTGTTTCCCTTCTGAACCTGAAATACACGAGGATATGATATATACCAGTTCTTTACTAAGAACTTCCCAGCCTCTATAGCTTTATACTCCTTTAACTTTGCCCTAAAAATTTTCTTAAAATCTTCTACAGCCTGCCTATATCCATCCACATATCCATCAAGCTTCCCCCTGTAATATCCATCATTATATCCTTTTCTATAAACCTCTACATAACCTTCAGCTACCCCACTTTTCCCTAAATCCTTAGATACCTTTGACGAAGATACCACTGTCGGAGATACCATACCTCCACCTACTCCACTATCATTAAACTCTGCAGAAAAAACACCACCTATCCCCCAAAACAATAGAAAAAATATAAAAAAAATACCAAACATCCTTTTACTCATACTCTCCTCCTATAAGGGAATGATATTGCAGTATTATTCCTTCCCTTTCCTTTAAAAAAGCAAGACATCTTTTAATAAAGAATTCCATCTCTCTCTCCTCTCTTTCTGCCCTTCCCAAAATTCTACCTGCCTCATCCTCTCCCTCTCTCACACAGCTTTTCCTTACAACTTTATTTCCACTTTCCACATTCCTTTTTAAAAGGAAAACTTCTCCATCCTTGAGAGAGAATACTTCTTCTAATGTTTCTCCCTTAATACCCCTACTTTTTAAAAAAACTCCACACACCCTCTCCTCATCAAAAAAAACTCCACAACATCCTACCTCTGCCCCTTTCCTTAAAACAGGAATTTCGCTCCCCCCTCTTCCATAAACAAGAAAATAAAGAGATCTTGCTTTTCTCTCTCCTTCTACTTTCTCCACCTCAACAGAAAGGATATCTTTTCCTTTTAAATACTCATTCCACACTATCTCATTCCCCCAAAAAACCCATTTCTTTAAAAATTCCCTGTAAAAATAGGGATCAAAAACATATTCCCCCATTATTCCAGCAACCTCTTCCCAAGAAGGAAAACCCTCCTCACCACCAAAAAGATATTCCTCTAAAGGAATTACCTCCTTTACTACCCCTTCCTTCAATCTTTCCCCAAAACACTGAGGGCAGAGCATCTCTACCCCCCCCTCTCTGCTAACCACAAGAAACACCTGGCTCACTTCTCCTGTTACCCTTATTCTTTTTTTACAAATATCACAAAAAACAGAAAAACTTTGATTTAAAACCTTGGTAAGCCCTACAATAACACCTTTTGCCCCATTTCTTGGCAAATATCCATCTTTTCTATGCATACACCTCTCCATTTGTTTAATCTCTGTTTCCTACAAAAAAAGAAAAAGCAATCATAACATAAGATGAATAAACACATATTTTAACGCCACATTTTAATACCCTCATATCTTATAAAGAATAACACCTTAATTTCTGAGTTGAAGACACTCTTCTATCTCCTTTTCTACTGAAGAAGTAGAAAGCTGTTGCCCTACATCAAGCGGTATAGCAACCTCATATGGTGCTTCTTTCAAAAGGAAAATCACCTCCTCTCCTGTAATAAGAACCCCCGTTAAAGCCTCTTCTTTGAAGAGAAAAACACTATTACCTATCTTAACCTTTCTCATTTTCTCTTTCCTTCTTTCTTCCTCTTTCACCTTTCCCATGGTTTTACCCTCCTTTCTTTTTTATTTCTTCTTATCCTTTTTCTATACCTCTCTTCCCTTTTAACTTCTCTTCTACAATTTTCCATTCCTCCACAACTTCAGCAACAAGATCTCTTATCCAGGTTGAATCCCCAACCAAAAAAAGAAGATTTAAATAAACAAAATTACCTCTATCTTTCAAAATAAGCTTTCTCCTTTCGGAAACCTTCAGAAAAAAAGGTACAGCTTCTTCTGCTGTTACAAGTGCTGGAAGTTCTATATTCTCCCTATACTCCTTTTTCTCAACTCTAATATAGTCCTTCAAAGGAAGAAAATCAGTATCTTCTCTTCTCTCATCTGCCACACCTGCTTCATTCCCATACCCACTCTCATGTAGAGATAAAAGAAGAAGTGCCCTATCCCTCGTAAACTTTCCCACCCATTTTAATTTTCCTCCCTCCATTCTAAAAAGACTTATCTTCCCCATATTTCTGAGAATCTTTAAACGAAGAAAATCTCTTAAAGACATAAAAACAAAAAGTATCTTTGCCTTTCTTCTCTCCTCTTCTCCCCAAGTTTTCTCAAATCTTTTTGCAATAACCCTTATTCCATCCTTTTCCCTTTTTCTTTCCTTTTCCCACACCTCTCCCATCCCTCAATCTCTCCTTTACTATAGTTCTTCTCTTATATAATCTTCATCCCCACTTCTACTCTCTCCTCTTTTATCAGAAAAGAGCTCCTCATATGAGTACTTCTCCCTTTCCATTACCTCAAAAACTCTACCAATTTCCATGCCAAGATACTTTTTTATCCAGAACTTTATGTAACTTAAAAAATCACTTGCTATATTTCTTCCCCTCTTTTCTGCCTTCCTCAAATCATATTTCAATACACCGTGTAAAATCCCAAGAAAACCCTCATTCTCAAAATATTCCCAATCCCTGCTGTCCCTTAGGCTATACCGCCTCCTAAAAGCAGTAAGCTCTTTCTTTAGAAGAGGATAACACCTCATAACAACACTCCATAAAACTTCAGACATCTCTATTATAAACCTTTTCTCATCCTCATCCCCATATCTCTTGATAAGAGCATAAAGCACAGCCCAATCACTTAGGGATAACGAAATCTCCCTTTTCTCTAGAAATCTCTCCCACTTCTTTTTTATAATGTTTTCCACCCTTCTATCAGTAAACCACTCACTCTTTCCCTTAATATCTCCTACATCCATAACAAAATCTTTTGCCTCCTCCACACTTCTAAAAAAATCCCTATACCCTTTTCTCATTAGAAAATAATCAACAAGATATTCCTGCCTTCTTTTTAAAGAAAAAAGCTCTCTTTCAAGCTCTTCTCTTTCTTCCTTACTGCTCTTTATAACTCTCTTTCCCTTGCCCACCTTCTTCTCTTCCCCTTCCCCTTTCTATTACCCCTTTTTACCTTCTTTTTCTCTTACTTTCCCTAACTCTTCTCTCTCTTTCTTCCTCTACAACCATGGACTTCTTTAGAACTTTACCCTCTGGAAGTTCAATCTCTTTCCTATACGAATCAAATACCCTGAGCTTAATCTCATCTACATCAAGAAATACAGAAAAAACCCCTTTCGCATACCAGCAGGCAAGAACCCTCTGAGGAAGCAAATAATAAAGCTTTGCTAAGTCCGTTTTGTCAAGATCAACCCCTACATGCTTTGAAAGCCCTCTCAAATAACTCTGCTTCTTCGTAAACTCCTGAGGTGTTAAAAACATCCTCGTCTCCACATTCGTTAAAACCTCTGGAGGAATATCATCATAGTTCTGAGTTGAAAAATATACCCCAAGCCTATACTTTCTTGCCTCTCTAATAAGAATGTTTAATGCTGTGTGAAAGTAAGGATTCCTGAAAAAATTATGACATTCGTCTATAAAATAAAAAACTACATCATCCTCTGCCTCTGTCCTCCCAACAAACTTATCAACATAAACCATTTTCTTTAAAATTCCTAAAACTATAGGAACAAACAAAGTATGCTCCTGCAAAAACTCATAATCAAAATAAACCAACCTCTCAGCCTTAAAATCTATCTGAGAAGGAACTGAAATCATGTCATACTCAGAAAGTATTTCAAGCTTTGCTATAAGACTCTCAAGTGCTTCCCTTTCCTCCCTTCCCATGGTAAAATCCTGACTTCCCTTCAAAATCCTTATTACATCTGCTATAACTGGCTGTTTCAAAAAATCAAACTCCTTCTCTTTTATATCCCCTATATAATCACCATCCTCATACCCTAACCTTCTTAACTTCTCATATACCTCCCTTAACCTCTCATTCTGATAAAGAAACTCTATCTCTGTCATCACATAACTCCTCTTTTTCATATCCCTGTAAAGCTCTCTCAATGCCTTTGTATAAAAAGGACGCTCAAACCCCTTTAACGGCTCCTGCTTAAGTGCAGAAAGACATACATTTACCACCTCAAGACTAAACTCCAGATCATCCTCCCTCTCCACCTCACAAATATTATACCCAAGCTTCTCTATCCTTGGCTCAAGAATTCCTATATTATACCCCCTCTCTTTAAGAAGTTTATAAAAAAGCTCCGCCGAAAAACCCTTATCAAAATGTCTTATCCTTACTTTGTGATCCTTTGCCCATACACTCTCTCCATAAAAAACTTTTTTCACATCTATCCTTAAAATTTGAGAAATAAGATTCTGTATAAAAAAACTCTTTCCTGCTCCAGACGGAGCAAGTATTACCCCGTGTGGGTTATCCCCCTCCTCAAAAGGATTAAAACCTACATAACTCCCAAACCTATTCTTTCCGTAAAGAATTACCCTTTCTGGATAAACATTCTTCTCAAAAGAATAAAGCATATACTTTGCAAGCTCATCAGACTCTACCAGAAATGTAAAATCCAAATCTCTCACCATAAAAGGAAGACATTTCACAAACATGTCTCTACCAAACCTTTTCTCAAGAGGTATAAACCCCAAATCCTGAAACAAACTTGCTACATATCTATCTGCTTCCTTATCTCTTGTAAAGAATACCATATCTACACTTCCAAAAAATCTCTTCCTCTCCTCTATATCTGTCTTCATCTCAAGAAAAACTTTTCTCAACTTACTTGCCTTCTTCATCTTATCCTTAACCAAAAATTCTGCCTTCCCAAAATCAAATGTAAAATATATCACCCCTGTAAAAGGAAGCCTGAATATCGTTTCCCAATCCCTTACACCCCCAAGAAAATTTCCTCCTACAAACACCTTTATATCCTCTCCCTGGGGAACCTCCTTTGCTACCCTATAAAATCTATCTGCTATTTCCACCTCATCCTTCTTTTGAAAAAAATCTATCCCTCTTATCATCTTTCCCTCAAATCTGTCAATCCTCAAATTCTCTCTTACAAAAAGAAATCTCCTTAGTAAATTAGCTATCTCAAGACCAGAAAGCCACCTAAAATGAACCTGCCCTACAAGAGAAACAAAAGTTTTTAAAAGCTCCTTTGAAAAGGAAAAATAATAAATATTATGAAGAAAAAGCCCATCCTTTTCTTTCTCCTTAGTAATTACCATATAAAGGGTTAAAGGAACCCCCATCTCTTTCATAGAAATAAGCTTTTCTACAACCTCCCCTGAAACATATCTTATTATCTCTGTATACGAAACCACCTCCACCCCATAGAGATACCTTAAAGCTGTGGGAATCTCTACAGAATCCTGAAAAACCTTTCTTACTACAAGAGGACTATCCCCTCTTAGAAAATGAATGACCCTTTGAAAAAATCCCATCCTACTTTAACCCCCTTACAAAATCAGACAAACTGTCTTTCCCTACAAAAAAAACTCCACCTGCCCCATCTTCCCCCTTTGCTACTACTATGCCATCAACATATATCTTCCACAATGAATACTCTCCTATCTTTGCTCCCTCTCTATAGCTTTTATTTCCTATCACCAGATTACAACTTCCATTTAAGCAAACAATTCCTACTTTCATTCCCTTCTCCTTCCTCTCAGGAGACTTTGCCTTCTCTTTGAAAGCTTTCTTAACAATTTCTTTATTTAAAAACACTTTCTTTTTCTTCTTTAAAAGAGAGTAATACTTCCTCTTGAGAGAAAAATAACTCTTCTCAACTCTGAGAAGCCTCAAAACCCTCCCCTTTCCTCCTTCTACACACCCAAGGAATCTGTTATCTCCACATCTGCATACAAAAATTCTCCCATCCTTATCACAGCTACAAGGAATACCAATAACACCAACCCTCTTTTTATCAGAAGAAGAAAAAGAAAAAGAAGAAAAATTACCTGTTTCTTTATCTACCTTTTCTGCCTTTACTGCTGTTTCCATCCCTACTTCTGTCTTCTTTTCTACTCCACTAACCTTCTCTTCCCCTACCCCTCCACCTTTCTCCTCTCCTTTTCCTCCTTCCGTAAAATTTCCAGAAGAAAAAACACCCCCCTCTGGGGAATTAAGCTCATGGGAAAAAGACAACCTGCCCTCCACCCCTGTTACCTTTTTCAAATCCAAAGAGGAAATATTACCTTTATTATCACTACCAACAGCCTTAATCTTTTTCTTAATCTTTTTTCCTGTTGCCTTTTTCTGAAATAAAAAAGAGTGATAATGTTTAACTCTTTTGGGTGAAGAAGGAAGTAGAAGATAAACCCCTAATAAAAACAAGCATAAAAGTATATACCCTATTAACCCCTTTTTCCCAGAAAAAGGATTAAACATAGATAACATACTGCCCCCTATTCTCTACCCTCTGTCTCTCTCCCATCTGCCTACACTATTTCACCAAACTCATAAAAAGTTCCTTCCAGATAGAAGGAAATTCCCCACCAAAGAGAAATTTGTCAAGCATGACATAAAGAATAGTAGCTCCAAGCCCTGATAAAATCCCCACTACAGCAGTATCTATCGCTGCTTTTAAAAGGGGGTTTCCCCCATATTGTTCTGTTTTTGCTTTGTTGTATGAACGGTAAAAAGTAACACCTACCGCTAAGAGTAAAAGAAATGTTAGTACAACAGGAGTTAAAAGAATTGCCCATTTTGTTAACCCAGATACAACCTTTTCACCCTGTTGCATAACATCTGTTACATCCTCAGCAAAAGCAAGAGAAGCTATACTTAAAGTGCTTAAAAAAACTCCTGTTTCTGCCAACCTTTTTCTTACAAACTTCATCATATCTCACCTCCTACATTTTTAACTTTTTGAATAAATTATAACACCTTCCCCTTAAAAGAAAAAAAAACAAATTGCAATGTCTTGATACAGTAAAAAAAAGGGGAGGAGAAAGGAATAATGGTTTCCCTCCTTCCCCCTCCCCTTTTAAAAAAAGGGAAGAGCAAACCTTTCTATAATTATTTTGCTACACTTACATTTTCTTTATCCCCCTCCTCATTCCAAGAAGTAAGCTTCTCCTTTATGTCTGCAATTTTATCCCAGGGGGACGAGCCCTTCACAGAAGCTTCCTCTGTACTAACCTTATTCTCTTCCTCTGTTCCCTCCTTCTCCTCAAACCTTCTCAAAAAAGAACCCCCTTTTCCCTTTTCTTTACCTCCTATCTTTATTACTTCTCCCTTTTCCTCTGATTTTATCCCTACACCTCCTCCCTCTCTTTCTATCTTTTCCTTTTCAAGAAGAGCACAGAGGAAAAGAAAAGAAGTCCTTATTTGAATCAGAGCCTCTTCGGTCAAATCCTCACCCTCACATAAAGTAAGAAATTCTTCCAATATTTGAGCTATGAGGACTTTTTTAGGATCAATTTTTAAAATTTCAGCACTCTTTTCTAAAACAAAAAGCCTCTTCTCCCATTTCTCTCTCTCTTTTGATATAAGAGAAAGCTCCCTTTTCTGCACTTCCTGTAATAATCCTACCATCATCACCATAGTACACCTCCTTTTTTTTATTTTTTTCTTTTTTATTTTCCCTTACAATATCCTTCCCACCTATAAAAGCAGTATCTGCACATCCAGTCCTTATCCGTCTTATGAAACTTCCCATCCCTTATCCCCCTCACAAGAGGAATAACATACTCTGTTAAATATCTGATTATATCCTCCCTTCTCCTTTTCCCCTTAATATATAGGGCTTTTGTTTCTTTAAAAATATCCCAGATATCTTTCTTTATTAAAAAGAAAGAAGTCTTGACTTCCCTTATGTCTGGCTCTTTTAATAAAAGAGAAAGAGCATAAAATGACAACTGCTCATCACTTGAAACATCGTAGTTTCTTATAGTCCTTCCCACCTTAAAGTCTATCACTTCTTTCTCACTTTTAGAAAGACAAAGATCTATCCTCCCCTCAGCTTCAACACAGGAAAGAAGTTTCTCCACATCTCTCCTCTCCCCTTTAGGAATCATTCTCCAGAAATCATCTTTTAATACCTCTGCTATCTCAGAAAAACTAAATCTAACTTCCTTCTCTATATCAGAAACTTCCTCTATCTCTTTCCCAAATCTCCTCTTCAGCTCTCCTTCTATCATCCCAAAAACCTCTTTCCCCGTATCTCTAAACCTCTCTTCAAGCCACTCTGGTGTTATATCTATTTTCTTTATCTCTTTTAATCTCTCCTTTTCATGAGGAAGCACATAAACCCCTTTCTCTCTTGCTTCTTTTAAGAAATAATCTTCAAACGCCTGATAACCTATTCCCTCCTCACATATCCCTATACTTGCCATCTCCTTAAGAAGGATCTCTATTCCCTTATGAATAGCTCTCCCTAAAAGAAAAGATACTGTAGGAACCTGCCTTATTCCTTCTACATACCTCAGCTTATATTTCTTGGGACAAAGAGAATAAGTCTTGAGCATACTAGGAGAAACTATCAAATACATACCCCCTCCAAAAAAACTATTCCTTTTCTTTTCTTAAGAAAATATCCCCCTCGTAGAAAAGAAAAAAAATATTTACTTACTACCCAAGTTCGTTTCTTACTACCGAACGAATAGATCTAACCAGTTCTTCTTCTGGAATCTCCTCTACGCCTTCCTCTTCTAAATTCTCCAAAACCTCCCTTTTATCCTCTACAGGCTCTTCCCTCTCTATAAAGACCCTCTTTATACCTTCTTTTGCAAAATCTTCTCCCATACCTTCATCCCTTCCTTCTTCTAATTCTTCTAAATTCCCTAAAATATCTCCCTCACTTTCTTCTCTACTTTTTTCCCTGCCCATTCCCCTATCCACTTCATTTTTATCTTCCTTCCCTTCTTCCCTCTCCCTCCCTTGTACTGCTTCCACTACTTCCTCTTCCTTGCTCTCCCTTTCTTTTTTTTCTTCCCTTTCCTCCCTCCTCCTTACTTCAAGCCTCTCAAGAAATTCCTCCCTTCCAATAAGCCCACACTTGAATAAAAGATACTCTGCCTGCCCTGCAAGTGTTTTTTCCTCGTAAGGAACCCTTGCTGTTTTTAATAATGAAAACTCCTTTACAAACTCTTCAATCTCCTTCCTTTTTTTAAAAAGGATCTCCCTCCCTGAACTGTCTCTTGTCATAAAGAAAATTGCTATCCCTACCGCTTTCCATAGAGCGTCCCTTAATTCTTCATAAGTAAGAACATCCTCCTTCTCCCTTAAATTGCCTATACCCGTTTCCATAAGAAACATATTTATCAACCTAAAATCATTCTCTGTTAGATAAAATCTCCTCTTCCCCATTATTCTACCCTTCATTTTTATACCCTCCTCTTTTTCTCCTTTCTTACATTTCTCTTTTTATTTTCCTCACTTTTCCTCTCTTGAACTTAAAGAAATCCTCTTTACCTCAGTAAAAAGAATCTTCTTTAAAAACCCCCTTGCATTTGCATATATATCTCCTACCTCCACATCAAAACCTGTATCTTTTAATTCCCTTTCAAAAAACTCCTTAAAAAGGATACCACCACCACCAACAAGATAAAAAACCTTCCTCCCAAGAGAAATCTTACTAAAAAGAGACCCATCTCCAGCTCTAATCTCAAAAAGTATTCTCTTACAAAATTCTGTAAAACATTCCTCAAATACAGATTCTACTTCTCTTCCAATCCTGCCGTTACTGCCATCCCTTGCCTTGCCCTTGTTCAGCCATACTCTTATCAGATACTCTTCTATATCCCTCAAAGGTGCTCTTATGCCAAGCCTCTTTGCAATCTCTTCAAAAACCCAGCTTACACCAAGAGAAACACATCCCTTTCCAAGAGGAAAGGGTACATACCTTACTCCTCCCCTCTTATCCCATCTTCTCTCAAGCCTGAAAAAGTCAACCGTATTCCATCCTATATCACACACTACTGTGTTTTCCGTCTCTACATCTTCAGAAAATAAATACCCCATTACACTTCTTTTCTTCCTCTCAACAGAAATACATCTATCCCACCATCCTGCTATACCCTGCCTGTAAACAACTACATCCACTACCTCTATCCCTATTTCTTTCCACTCTGCCCTCTCCTCTGCCTCTTTGTGAAGAAATTTCTTCTTTCCCCTGTATCTTTTTCTTAAACACTCTTCAACCCTATCTATATCAATGTGCTTCCATAAAGGAAGAGATATCCCAAGAAAAATCCTTTCTCCATCCTTAAGAGCACTTCCAAGTATAGAAAAAAGTAAAGCCTCAAATTCATCTGTCAACACAAACTCATCTATTCTTAACTCAACACTTTCCCTTTCAACACCTACAACAAACTCTCCTAAAACTCTCCTGCCATCCCTTGAAAGCAAAATTACCCCTTCCTCACCTTCACTAACTTTTCCCCGCATAACAAGCGTGGGAAAAAGAAAACTCTCCATTAGTTCTTCTTCTCCCCTCAAACCTTCAATTACTACTTTAAAATACCCATATCCACCATCTACAGATACAAGCCTTCCTCTGCCCTTTACCATCCTCTCCCTTACCCTATCACTATAAAAAAAACTTTCCCCCATATTCCTACCCCCTCTCCTGTTTTCACTCTACTGTAAACTATAACACTAACTTTCTCAAAAATAAAAAAAAGAAATTGCTTAAAAGTTGCATAAGGGACACATAAGAACTGCATAAAAGTTGTGTAAAGGCTGAAAAAGAAATGCATAAGGGTTGAGATGAGGTTGCAAACTGTCTGTAAGAAAATTGTGAGAGAAATACAAAGGAACTGCAGAGAAACTGCAAAGAAATTACATAAGGGTTGCATAAGAGTTGAATAAGAGTTGAATACAATCTTTATACAACCTTTATACAACCCTTATGCAACCCTATAGATTGTATTTTGTATGTATGTGGGTTTTATATGAATTATATATGAACTGCAAAGGGGTTACAAAAGGGTTGCAAATAGGTTGAAAACAGGTTAAAAGGTTGCATAAAGGTTTCAAAGAAGTTGTATATAAATTGCAGAGGGGCTGAAGAATATATGCATAAAAATTGAGAAGTATATACATTGAATATGCATAAGGGCTTAATTGGGGTTGTAGAAAGACTGCAAAGAGGTTTTGTAGAGGTTGTATAAGAACTACATAAGGGTTGCAAAGGAGTTGCGGGAAAAAGGGGGTATAAGTAATAATATAGAAAGGAAAGAAAAAAAAGGAAAAGGGAGTAAAATTTTTGTTTTTGTTATTGTTTCAGAATTTGCTTTAAATTAAAGCAGAAAGGTTTTTAATATCCAATAAAGTTGATTTTCTAAGGTGCGGTATTCTTCTTCTGCTTTTTCCTTTAGTTTTTCATAAATCTTCCTCTTCTCTTCTGAAGTGGAAAAATCAAGGATTACCCTATAAGAATCTTCACCCTTTTTCACTACCTCAAACGGCATTCCTTTCTTCTCATATCCCTCTCCCTTGCCAGCTCCTGTCTTTTCTGCTTTTTTTACCTCTTCCTTGGCTTTCTTCTCTTTTATATCATCTCTTCCCTTTCTTTCTCCTTCATTATTGTTTTCTTCTTCCCCCTTTTTCTTTTTCAGACTTTCTTTCTTCTCTTCAGTAGAAACTACCCTGTTAGTTTCCTCAATTGTATCTTTCACACTTTCTGTTTTACCCCTGCTATCCTCCTCTA
>Ga0256842_1000280_pt1 | contig 44597 bp, 49 predicted proteins | sample 4559240metaG_FD_185973 | JGI IMG/M metagenome (GOLD analysis project Ga0256842, IMG submission 185973) | Hydrothermal vent microbial communities from Guaymas Basin, Mexico - 4559-240 | ecosystem: Environmental > Aquatic > Marine > Hydrothermal vents | place: Mexico: Guaymas Basin | collected... | reverse complement strand
CAACCACATTACCAACATCCCAATTACTTATATCTTGATTAAATCCAGAATCGGAAAAACAATGTGACATATTTTTTACATTACTAACATCCCATTTAGATATATCTCCATCAAAGTTTGAATACCAAAACATATAAGACATATCTGTAACGTTTGAAACATTCCAATTACTTATATTACCAGTAAAATCCGGTTTATAAAATAAATTCGACATATCTGTTATTTTACTTGTATCAATATTATTTAAGTCAACTGCACTTCCATATTTATCTATTTGTATATCAATAATTTGCTGCAGTTCATCTTTGTCTTTTGGAAAAAATTTATATTTATTTTTGTTTGTATTAATATTATTCATTTTATGTTCCTTTATAATTTATTTACAATCATTTGTCTATGATATTTTTTAAAATCGTTATATGAGCTAATTTCGATATTTTTATTCTTTATAAATTTATTTAAATTACATTGTTTATTTAATTTAATAAACCAATTACTAATATCCATTTTAAATTTAGAAATATTAAACATCCAAAACATATCAGTAACGTTACTAATATCCCAATTACTAATATCTTGATTAAACTTGGAAATATAAAACATTGAATTCATATTAGTTACATTACTTACATCCCATTTAGATATATCTTGATTAAATTGTGAACCAAAAAACATATAAGACATATCAATTACATTTGACACATTCCAATTATTTATATCTTGGTTAAATTTAGAGTTTTCAAACATTAAAGACATATCAATAACATTACTAACATCCCAATTACTTATATCTCCATTAAAGTTAGAATCTTTAAACATACCAGACATTTCCGTTACATTTGAAACATCCCAATTACTAATATCTCCATTAAAATTTGAGTACCAAAATAAATAAAGCATATTTGTAATTTGACTGGTGTCAATATTGTTTAAATCTACATCATTTCCAAATTTATCTATTTGTTCAGTAATAATTTGTTTCAATTCATCTTTATCTTTTGGAAAAAATTTATAATTAACTTTACTTGTATTAACATTTTTATTTATAGTACTAACCATTTTACACGTCCTTAATTATTTATTACATTTATTATTTTATTTATTATAATTAATTAAGTAATTTTTTAAAATATTTTATAATTGATTTAAAATCATTTGTCTATGATATTGTTTAAAATCTTCATATGAATTAATTTCAATATCTATATTTTTTATGAAATATCGTAAATCGCATTTTTCATTTAATTTAATAAACCAATTATTTATATTTCGATTAAAAAATGATGATGTAAACATATGAGCCATATTAGTAATATTAGAAATATTCCACTCAGTTATATCTCCATTAAATTTTGAATTATAAAACATTGCGTATGTATTAATAACATTACCAATATTCCATTTAGATATATCTCCATTAAATTGTGAACCAAAAAACATATAAGACATATCCTTAACATTTGAAACATCCCATTTAAATATATCCCCATTAAACTTAGAATTTGCAAACATTGATTCCATATTTTTAACATTTGAAACATTCCATCTTGATATATCTTGATTAAATATCGTTTTATAAAATAATAAAGACATATTTTCTACATTACTTACATCCCAATTACTTATATCTCTATTAAACTCTGAACTTTCAAACATTGAAGACATATCGGTAACATTTGAAACATCCCAATTACTTATATCGTTATTAAATTTTGATTCATAAAACATATTTGACATATTAGTAACATTTGAAACATCTCATTTAGATATATCCCCATTAAATTTTGATGATATAAACATATTTAACATATTAGTAACATTGCCAACATCCCAATCTGAAATATTTCCATTAAATTTTGAATTATAAAATATTTTAGACATATCAGTTATTCTACTTGTATCAATATTATTTAAATCAACTTCAACCCCAAATTTATCTATTTGGTATTTAATAATTTTTTGTAATTCATTTTTATTTTTTGGAAAAAATTTATATCTATTTTTTGTAATAATTCTGGTGTTATCATTATTCATATTATTTCCTTTATTTAATAATCATAATTTATAATAATTATAATTTTCATTAATTATGTTTTATAATTTATTTAAGATTGTTTGTCTGTGATATTTTTTAAAATTTTCATATGAATTTATTTTGACATTATTTAACTTTCCAAAACTTAATAAAATACATTTTTTATTTAATTTATTAAACCAAGTTGAAATATCTTGATTAAACTTTGAATTTGCAAACATTGACACCATATCAATTGCATTGCTAACATTCCAATTATTAATATTATTATTAAATTTTGAATATGCAAACATAAATTGAAAATATTTAACATTATTAACATTCCAATTACTTATATCTTGATTAAATTCAGTTTCCATAAACATTCAAGACATATCTTTAACTTTGCTAACATTTCAATTACTAATATCTCCGTTAAAATCTGAATACCAAAATAAATAAGATATATCAATTACATTACTGACGTCAATATTATTTAAATCAACATTAACGCCAAATTTATCTATTTGGTATTTAATAATTTTTTGTAATTCATTTTTATTTTTTGGAAAAAATTTATATCTATTTTTTGCAATAATAGTTTTATTTTTAGTAGTAACATTTTTATTATTTTTATTATTTTTATATAAATTATTATTCATTTTATAACTCCATATTAATTAATAATTATTTAAATTATTTAAAACTATTTGTCTATGATATTTTTTAAAATCAGTATATGAATTAATTTCAAAATCTTTATTTTCTGCAAAATTAAATAATTTACATTTTTTATTTAATTTAATAAACCATTTAGATATATCTTGATTAAACTTTGATTCATAAAACATATAAGCCATATCAGTTACATTACTGATATTTCAAGTAGATACACTTTTATTAAATTCTGAATGTTCAAACATATAAGACATATTTTTTACATTACTAACATTCCATTTATTAATACTTTTATTAAACTTTGAATTTCCAAACATTGAAGTCATATTAGTTACATTACTAACATCCCATTCTGAAATATCACCATTAAATTTTGAATTTTTAAACATAATAAACATATTTGTTACATTACCAACATTCCACTTATTAATGTTTCCATTAAATTTTGATGATGCAAACATAAAAGACATATTTGTTACATTACTAACATTCCACTTTGATATATTTCCATTAAAAAATGAAATATAAAATAATTCACTCATATCGGTAATTTTACTGGTATTAATATTATTTAAATCACACTTATATCCGAATTTTTTTATTTGTGATTTAATAATTTCTTGTAATTCATTTTTATTTTTTGGAAAAAATTTATATTCGTTTTTATGTAAATCATTATTCATTTTATAACTCCATATTAATTAATAATTATTTAAATTATTTAAAACTATTTGTCTATGATATTTTTTAAAATCAGTATATGAATTAATTTCAAAATCTTTATTTTTCATAAAATTATGTAAATTACATTTTTTATTCAATTTAATAAGCCATTTTGATATATTTTGATTAAACTTTGAATTTACAAACATTGAAGACATATCAATTACATTACTGATATCCCAATTACTAATATCTTTATTAAATTTTGATTCATAAAACATTTTATGCATAAATGTAACATTACCGACATTCCAATTACTAATATCTTGATTAAAATTTGAATACCCAAACATTGATTGCATCGTCCAAACATTACCGACATTCCAATTACTAATATCTTGATTGAATTTTGATTTAATAAACATCCAAGACATATCAGTAACATTACTAACATTCCAATTACTTATATTTCAATTAAACTTAGTTTCATAAAACATATGAGACATATTAGTAACATTACTAACATTCCAATTACTTATATTTCCATTAAACTTAGTTTCATAAAACATATGAGACATATTTTTAACATTTGAAACATTCCAATTACTTATATTTCCATTAAACTTAGTTTCATAAAACATATGAGACATATTTTTAACATTTGAAACATTCCAATTTGATATATCCCCATTAAATTTTGATTTATTAAACATTGAAGACATATCAGTTACATTACTGACATCAATATTGTTTAAATCCACTTCATCACCAAATTTTTTAATTTGATTGTTTATAATTTCTTGTAATTCATTTTTATTTTTTGGAAAAAATTTATATTTATTTTTGTTTGTAGTAACATTTTTATTATTTTTATATAAATCATTATTCACTTTATAACTCCTTAATTATTTATTCAATTTATTATAATCAAATAATTGAATTTTTAAATTAAAAATAATTATTTATCTAATATTCAATTTACTCAATTTGTTTAATTCATTTTTATAATTTATCCAAAATCATTTGTCTATGATATTTTTTAAAATCTTTATATGAATTAATTTCAATGTTTTCATTTTTTATAAAATTATGTAATTTACACTTGTCATTTAATTTAATAACCCATTTTGATATATTTTGATTAAACTTTGAATTTGCAAACATATAAGACATATCAATTACATTATCGACATTCCAATTACTAATATCCCGATTAAACTTTGCATTCGCAAACATATCAAACATTTCAGTGACATTAATAACATTCCAATTACCAATATCTTTATTAAATAATGATTCATAAAACATATAAGACATATTTGTTACATTACTTACATCCCAATTATTTATATCATTATTAAATTCTGAACCTTCAAACATTGAAACCATGCTAATAACATTACTAACATTCCACTTACTAATATCTTTATTAAATTCTGAATTTCTAAACATATGAATCATATTAGTTACATTGCCAACATCCCAATTACCAATATTTTTATTAAATTTTGAATTTCTAAACATATGAATCATATTAGTTACATTACTAACATTCCAATTATTAATGTTCCCATTGAATTTTGAATTTAAAAACATTGATGACATATTAGTTGCATTACTAACATTCCAATTACTTATATCTTGATTAAATTTTGAATTTGCAAACATATATTCCATAGTAATAACATTACTAACATCCCATTTTGAAATATCCCCATTAAAATATGAATTATAAAATATTTCAGACATATCAATGATTTTACTGGTATTAATATTATTTAAATCGACATTAACACCAAATTTATCTATTTGTATATTTATAATTTCTTGTAATTCATTTTTATTTTTTGGAAAAAATTTATATTCATTTTTTGCGATAATAGTTTTATTTGCAGTGGCAACATTTTTATTATTTTTATTATTTTTATTATTTTTAGTATTTTTATTATTTTTATATAAATCATTATTCACTTTATAACTCCTTAATTATGTATTCAATTTATTATAATCAAATAATTAAATTTTTAAATTAAAAATAATTATTTATCTAATCTATCTAATCTATCTAATTTACCAAAGTTATTTCCTTTATTTAATAATTATTTTTATAATTTATCCAAAATCATTTGTCTATGATATTTTTTAAAATCATTATATGAATTAATTTCAAAATCTTTATTTTTCATAAAATTATGTAATTTACATTGTTTATTCAATTTAATAAACCATTTTGATATATTTTGATTAAATTCTGAATTTGCAAACATTGAATACATATTTCTAACATTTGAAACATCTCAATTACTTATATCCATATTAAATTTTGAAGATTCAAACATTTTATATGCAAATACAACATTACTAACATTCCAATTATTTATATCTTGATTAAATTTTGATTCATAAAACATATAAGACATATCAATTGCATTACTAACATCTCATTTTGATATATCTTGATTAAAAACTGAACGTTCAAACATTGAATTCATACTAATGACAAAACTAACATCCCAAGTACTAATATCTTGATTAAATTTTGATTTATCAAACATCCAAGACATATTGGTTACATTACCAACATCTCAAGTACTAATATCTTGATTAAATATTGAAGATGCAAACATTGATTGCATTGTTCGAACCTTACTAACATTCCAGTTACTAATATTTTTATTAAATTTTGAATATCCAAACATTGATTGCATTGTTCAAACCTTACTAACATCCCAATTACTTATATCGTTATTAAATTTAGATTTATAAAACATATGCGACATATCGGTAACATTTGAAACATCCCACTTACTAATATCGTTATTAAATTTTGATTCATAAAACATATGTGACATATTAGTAACATTTGAAACATCCCACTTACTAATATCTCCATTAAAATCTAAATTATGAAATATCATTGACATATTATCAATATTACTAACATCAATATTATTTAAATCAACATTAACACCAAATTTATCTATTTGCATTTTTATAATTTCTTGTAATTTATTTTTATTTTTTGGAAAAAATTTATATCTATTTTTTGTAACAATTCTGATGTTATCATTATTCATATTGCTTCCTTTACTTAATAATTACAGTTTATAATAATTATAATTTCCATTAATTATGTTTTATAATTTATTTAATTTATTTAAAATCATTTGTCTATGATATTTTTTAAAATCGTTATATGAATTAATTTTAATACCATTTAACACTCCAAAATTTTGCATATTACATTTTTTTGATAATTTTTGGTATCAACTTGAAATATCTTGATTAAAATTTGTTATTTCAAACATTGATGTCATATCAATTGCATTACTGACATTTCAATTATTAATATTATTATTAAATTTTGAATATTCAAACATAAATTGAAAATATTTGACATTATTAACATTTCATTTACTAATATCTTGATTAAATTCGGTTTCCATAAACATCCAAGACATATCTTTAACTCTACTGACGTTCCAGTTACTAATATCCCCGTTAAATTTTGAATATTCAAACATTGATTGCATTGTTCGAACATTACTAACATCCCAATTACTAATATCCCCATTGAAATTTGAATATTTAAATAAATTACTCATATCTGTAATTCTACTTGTATCAATATCAGTTAAATCACAATTTGGTCCAAATTTTCCAAGCTGTTTATTAATAATAGTAACTAATTGTTTTTTATTTTTTGGAAATAATTTAAAAATTTGTTTATCATTATTAATCATTACAATAAAACTCCTTAATTATTACGTTATTTTATCACTTATTTTTTTATAAAAAAATCCTTCCATCATTTAATTATTATAATCAATAATGGGAGGATTTAAAAAATAAAATTTATAAACTATTTACATTTTATGCATTTTCTATATAATAAATAAAATCATCGTAATCATTAATAACATTATTAAAATTAGTAAATTCACAATTTTTGCTAATATTCCAATTTGAAACATCTCCATCAAATTCTGAATCATTGAACATATAAGACATATCTTTAACTTTGCTGACATTCCAATTACTAATATTTCCATCAAATTTTGAATCTTCAAACATTGCATGCATATTAGTTACATTACCAACATTCCAATTACTTATATCTCCATTAAAATTTGAATTATTGAACATATAAGACATATCTTTAACTTTGCCGACATTCCACTTGCGTATATCTCCATTAAATTTAGAATTATAAAACATTGCATGCATAGTAATAACATTACCAACATTCCATTTACTTATATCTCCATTAAATTTAGAGTTAAAAAATAATCTGGTCATATCTGTAACGTTACTAACATTCCATTTGCTAATATCTCCATTAAACTTAGAATCACTAAACACAGATGTCATATCTTTAATTTTACTGGTATCAATCATATTTAAATCACACGTATACCCGTTTATTCTAATTTCTTGTTCAACAATTTTAATCAATTCTCTTTTATTTTTTGGAAAATATTTATAATCAATATTTGAACGTTCATTGACTTTCTTTTTACGACTATTATGTTGATTAGTTTTTTGATGATTAGTTTTTCTTAATTGTCTTTCAACACTTTCATTAATCATTTTTTTCAATTCATTTTTTGTAATTTTCATTTTTCTTTTCCGTCTTTTTATTTATTATAATCAATAATGGAATAATTTAAAAAATAATTTAAAAATTTTTATAGATAAATTATTATATTTTATTTATTATATCTCTTGTTTATATTGAATAAAATCTTCATAACTATCAATATTATAAATACCAAAATTTTGTAAATTACAATTTTTATTTATATTCCAATTACTAACATCTCCAATAAATTTAGAAGAATCAAACATATTAGACATATCTTTAACTTTACCAACATTTCAATTACTTATATCTTGATTAAATTTTGAATATCCAAACATTAAAGACATATCAATTACATTACCCACATTCCAATTACCAATATTTTTATTAAATTTTGAACGCCAAAACATATGCCTCATATTAACAACACTACCAACATTTCATTTGCTAATATCTTGATTAAAACTTGATTCTCTAAACATACCAATCATATCAGTAACGTTACCAACATTCCAATTACTAATATTTTTATTAAATTTTGAACGCCAAAACATATGAGTCATATCAATAACGTTACCAACATTTCATTTACTAATATCTTGATTGAATATTGAATTCATAAACATATAATTCATATTAATGACTTTCGAAACATTTCAATTACTAATGTTTCCATTAAATTGTGATGTTTGAAACATTTGTTGCATATATTCAACTCTACCGACATTTCATTTACTAATATCCCGATTGAATATTGAATTATTAAACATATAATCCATATATTTAACATTAGAAACATCCCATTCAGAAATATCACCATTAAAATTTGAATTATAAAACAATCTCGACATATCTTTAATTTTACTGGTATCGATTATATTTAAATCACAATTTCATCCATTCATTTTAATTTCTCGTTGAATAATTTGTTTTAATTCTTTTTTATTTTTTGGAAAATATTTATAATCAATATTTGAACGTTCATCAACTTTTCATTTATAATTATTTCTTTGATGATTAGTTTTTTTACGACTATTATGTTGATTAGTTTTTCTTAATTGTCTTTCGACACTTTCATTAATCATTTTTTTCAATTCATTTTTTGTAATTTTCATTTTTTTTCCTTCCTTTTTTAATTTATTATAATAATAAATAGATAATTTTAAAAATAATTTAAAAATTTTTATAGATAAATTATTATATTTTATTTATTATGACATCTCGTTTATATCGAATAAAATCTTCATAACTATCAATATTATAAATACCAAAATTTCTTAAATTACAATTTATCTTAATTCATTTGCTCATAAAACATTTTAAAATCTTCGTATGAATTAATTTTAATTCCATTTAGTATTCCGAATTTTTTTAAATCGCAATTTGGATTTAATTTAGTAAATCACTTACTTATATTTTTATTAAATTTTGAATATGCAAACATAAATGACATATCAGTTACATTACTAACATCCCATTTTGAAATATCACTATTAAAATCTGTCTTGTAAAACATTAAATTCATATCAACAACATTTGAAACATCTCAATGACTAATATCCTTATTAAATTTTGAACTTTTAAACATTGCCTCCATATTAATAACATTACTAACATTTCATTTTGATATATCTCTGTTAAAATTAGAATTTTCAAACATCAAAGACATAATACGAACATTGCCAACATTCCATTTACTAATATCTTGATTAAATTTAGACTCATAAAACATCCAACTCATATTAGTAACACTACTAACATCCCATTTTGATATATCACCATTAAATTTTGAGTTAGGAAACATTATGGACATATCAGTAACATTACTAACATTCCATTTAGAAATATCTCCATTAAAATTAGAATTGTAAAATAAATATGACATATCTTTAATTTTACTGGTATTAATATTATTTAAATCAACTTCATTACCGAATTGTTTAATTTGTTTTTTTATAATTCGTTTTAATTCTTTTTTATTTTTTGGAAAATATTTATATTTAGTATTAGAACGTTCATTAACTTTTTTACGACTATTATAATAATTAGTTTTTCTTAATTGTCTTTCAACACTTTCATTAATCATTTCTTTCAATTCATTTTTTGTAATTTTCATTTTTCATTTACTTCCTTTTTAATTTATTATTTATTATTTATTATTAATAATAAATAGATAATTTTAAAAATAATTTAAAAATTTTTATAAATAAACTATTTACATTTTATTTATTATATTTCTCGTTTATATTGAATAAAATCTTCATACTTGTTAATATTATAAATACCAAAATTTCTTAAATTACAGTGTGTATTAATATTCCAATTGCGTATATCACCATTAAAGTTTGAATTATAAAACATACTGGACATATTTTCAACATTACTTACATTCCAATTACTTATATCCCCATTAAATTTTGAATTATAAAACATACTGGCCATATTCTTAACATTACTTACATCCCAATTACTTATATTTCCATTAAATTTAGAAGAATCAAACATACAAGACATGTATATTACATTACCAACATTTCATTTACTAATATCCTGATTAAATTTAGCACCCATAAACATTCAAGTCATATTTTTAACTTTACTAACATTTCATTTACTGATATCCTGATTGAATATTGAATTATTAAACATATAATTCATATATTTAACATTACCAACATTCCATTTTGATATATCTTGATTAAATTTAGAATTAGCAAACATATAAGATATATTTTTAACATTACTAACATTTCATTTACTAATATCTTGATTAAACTGTGAACCAAAAAACATATAAGACATATCAATTACATTTGAAACATTTCAGTTACTAATATCTTGATTAAACATTGAATTACAAAATAACCAAGTCATATCTGTAACGTTACTTACATTCCAGTTACTTATATCGCCATTAAATTTTGATTCATGAAATAATCAACTCATATCTTTAATTTTACTAGTATCAATTATATTTAAATCACAATTTCATCCATTCATTTTAATTTCTCGTTGAATAATTTGTTGTAACTCTTTTTTATTTTTTGGAAAATATTTATAATCAATATTCGAGCGTTCATTAACTTTTCGTTTATGCTTATTTCTTTGATGATTAATTTTTTTACGACTATTATGTTGATTAAATTCAGTTTTTCTTAATTGCCTTTCAACACTTTCATTAATTATTCTTTTCAATTCATTTTTTGTAATTTTCATTCTAATTTTCCTTTCTTTTTAATTTGCCATCTCTCGTTTATATTGAATAAAATCTTCATAACTATCAATATTATAAATACCAAAATTTTGCAATTTACAATTTTTATTAACATTCCAATTATGTATATCTCCATTAAAAATTGAATTTTCAAACATACTGAACATATTTTCAACATTACTTACATCCCAATTACTAATATCTTGATTAAATTTAGAAGACTCAAACATACAAGGCATGTATATTACATTACTAACATTCCATTTACTAATATCTTGATTAAATTTAGAAGACTCAAACATACAAGGCATGTATATTACATTACTAACATTCCATTTACTAATATCTTGATTAAATTTAGAATTAGCAAACATATAATTCATATATTTAACATTACCAACATTCCATTTTGATATATCTTGATTAAATTTAGAATTAGCAAACATATGATACATATCAATCACATTACTAACATTCCATTTTGATATATCTTGATTAAATTTAGAATTAGCAAACATATAATTCATATATTTAACATTACCAACATTCCATTTTGATATATCACCATTAAATTTTGATTCATGAAATAACCAAGTCATATCTATAACATTACTTACATCCCAGTTACTTATATCACCATTAAATTTTGATTCATGAAATAACCAACTCATATCTATAACATTACTTACATTCCAGTTACTTATATCCCCATTAAATTTAGATTTATAAAATAATTCACACATATATTTAACATTACTTACATCCCATTTTGATATATCCCCATTAAATTTAGATTTATAAAATAATCCACTCATATCTTTAATTTTACTGGTATCAATCATATTTAAATCACAATTATTACCATTCATTTTAATTTCTTGTTGAATAATTTTTTGTAATTCTTTTATGTTTTTTGGAAAATATTTATATTCAATATTTGAACGTTCATCAACTTTTCGTTTATGGCTATTTCGTTCATTAATTTTTTGATGGTTAGTTCTACTTAATTGTCTTTCAACACTTTCATTAATCATTTCTTTCAATTCATTTTTTGTAATTTTCATTTTCTTTTCCTTCCTTTTTATTTATTATAATCAATAATGGAATAATTTAAAAAATAATTTAAAAATTTTTATAGATAAATTATTATAGGTTATTTGCTATCTCTCGTTTATATTGAATAAAATCTTCATAACTATCAATATTATAAATACAAAAATTTCTTAAATTACAATTTTTATTAACATTCCAATTACTTATATCACCATTAAATTTAGAAGATTCAAACATATTGGACATATCATTAACTTTACCAACATTTCAATTACTTATATCCCCGTTAAAACTTGATTCTCTAAACATACCAACCATATTTTTAACTTTGCCAACATTCCACCTATTTATATCCCCATTAAATTTTGATTTGTAAAACATTGAATCCATATTTGTTACATTACTAACATTCCACTTTGATATATTCCCATTAAATTTTGATAATGCAAACATAAAAGACATATCTTTAACTTTACCGACATTCCACTTTGATATATTCCCGTTAAAGCTTGATGATGCAAACATTGAATCCATATTTGTTACATTACTAACATTCCACTTTGATATATTTCCATTAAAAAATGAAACATGAAATAATTTTGACATATCCTTAATCCTACTTGTATCAATATTATTTAAATCAACTTTATATCCAAATTTTTTTATTTGTGATTTAATAATTTCCAGTAGTTCATTTTTATTTTTTGGAAAAAATTTATATTCAGTATTTGAAAGTTCATTGACTTTCTTTTTGCGACTATTATATTGATTAGTTTTTCTTAATTGTCTTTCAACACTTTCATTAATCATTTCTTTCAATTCATTTTTTGTAATTTTCATTTTTACTTTCCTTATTTTTAATTTATTATAATAATAAATAGGTAATTTTAAAAATTTAAATTTTTATAGATAAATTATTATATTTTATTTATTATAGCGTCTCGTTTATATTGAATAAAATCTTCATAATTATTAATGTTATAAATACCAAATTTTTGAATCTCACAATTTTTATTTATATTTCAATTACTAACATCTCCAGTAAATTTTGATTGATAAAACATTAAATTCATATCAATTACATTACTAACATCCCATTCTGAAATATCTCCATTAAATATTGATTTATAAAACATACTTCTTGTACTTTTAACATTTGACATATTCCAATTTGATATATCTTGATTAAATGATTGATTAGAAAACATAAGTCTCATATTTTCAACTTTACCAACATTTCAATTACTAATATTTCCATTAAATTTTGCATCAAGAAACATCGATTCCATATTTTCAACATTAGCAACATTCCAATTACTAATATTTCCATTAAATTTTGAATATGAAAACATATTAGCCATATTTTTAACTTTACCAACATTCCATTTGCTTATATCATCATTAAATTCTGAAAAAGTGAACATTGATTCCATATTTTTAGCTTTACTAACATTCCATTTACTTATATCATCATTAAATACTGATTGTGCAAACATATTAGACATATTAGTTACGTTACTAACATCCCAATCTTTTAATGTATCATTATCAAATTTAGATTGTGCAAACATTGAACTCATATTAGTTACATTGCTAACATCTCAATCACTAACATTTCCATTAAAATTAGATTTAAAAAATAATCTCGACATATCTTTAATTTTACTGGTATTAATCATGTTTAAACTGCAATCATTACCTTTAAATTTAATTTCATCAGTAATCAATTGTTTCAATTCTCGTTTATTTTTTGGAAAATATTTATATTCATTATTTGAATTTTCATTAACTTTTTTGTTATATTTATTTTGTCTGTGCCCAACCAGTTTACTATGTTGATTGAATTTAGTTTTTCTTAATTGTTTTTCAACACTTTCATTAATTATTTTTTTCAATTCATTTTTTGTAATTTTCATTTTTCTTTTCCTTCTTTTTAATTTTTTATTTGCAGGTATTAACCAATAAAATTTTATTTTTCAATATTAAATATGTATTTTTTGTTTTTTTATAAAAAAATTTTTATTTATAATTATATAATTAAAAATTTTATATATCTACTTACAATTATTAATTTATACATTCTAAATTTTAAATTTAAAGTTTTTCATTTATACATCCTTTAATTATTACAATTTTTTTAAAATCATTTCTCTATGATATTGTTTAAAATTATCATATGAATTAATTGCAATTTTATTTAATACTCCGAAATTTAATAAACTAATATTTAAATTCAATTTATTAAACCAATTACTAATATTCTTATTAAAATTCGAGCATTTAAACATATAATCCATATTAATAACACTACTTATATCCCATTTTGAAATATCTTGATTAAAATTTGATACTTCAAACATTGAATTCATATTAATAACATTATTAACATCCCAATTACTAATATCTTGATTAAATTTTGAATTATAAAACATCCAAGACATATCTGTGACATTACTAACATTTCAATCTGAAATATCCCCGTTAAACTTTGAATACATAAATAAATAAGATAAATCTGTAACGTTACTAACATCAATATCATTTAAATTAGCATTAATTCCAAATTTTTTAATTTGTTTATCAATAATTAATTTTAAATCTTTTTTATTTTTTGGAAAGTATTTAAAGTTTTTCATTTATATATCTTTTAATTATTATAATTTTTTTAAAATCATTTCTCTATGATATTGTTTAAAATTATCATATGAATTAATTGCAATTTTATTTAATACTCCAAAACTAATTAAATTGCAATTTTTATTCAATTTATTGAACCAATTACTAATATCCTTACTAAACGCTGAACTATTAAACATTGATAACATATTTTTAACATTACTTACATCCCATTTACTTATATCTTGATTAAATTTTGAAAACGCAAACATATAATACATATCAATCACATTACTAACATTCCAATTACTAATATTTCCAGTAAAATTTGAATTATAAAACATTGATTCCATATTAATAACATTACTAACATCTCATTTACTTATATCTTGATTAAATATCGTGATTTTAAACATTGAATTCATATTAATTACATTACTCACATTTCAATTTGAAATATTCATATTAAATGATGAACTATAAAACATCCAAGACATGTTAATAACATTACCGACATCCCATTTACTTATATCTTGATTAAATATTGAATGACTAAACATCCAAGACATATTTTCAACATTACCGACATCCCATTTACTTATATCTTGATTAAATATTGAATGACTAAACATTGAAAACATATTAGTTACATTACTGACATTTCAATCTGAAATATCCCCATTAAACTTTGAATACATAAATAAATAAGATAAATCTGTAATATTACTAACATCAATATCATTTAAATTGACATTAACTCCAAAGTTTTTAATTTGTTTATCAATAATTAATTTTAACTCTTCTTTATTTTTTGGAAAATATTTAAAATTTTTCATTTATACATCCCCTAATTATGATAATTTTTTTAAAATCATTTCTCTATGATATTGTTTAAAATCTTCATAAGAATTTATTTTATGTTTATTAAATGTACCAAAACTAATTAAATTACAATTTTTATTTAATTTATTGAACCAATTAGATAAATTTTTTGTATAATTACTATTATAAAACATTGAAACCATTGATTTAATATTACTAATATCCCAGTTAGATACATTTTGATTAAATTTAGATTCATAAAACATATATTTTGCGTCAATAACATTAGACATATTTCATTCAGAAATGTTTCCATTAAATTTTGAATATGCAAACATTAATTGTGTTTCTTTGACATTATTAACATCCCAATTACTAATATTTCCAGTAAAATTTGAACTATAAAACATTGATTGCATAGTAGTTACATTTGAAACATCCCATTCTGAAATATTTCCATTAAATTTTGAATGACTAAACATTGATACCATATTTGTTACATTACTAACATTCCATTTTGAAATATCTCCAGTAAATTTAGAATTGTAAAATAAATAAGATAAACTTGTAACGCTACTAATATCAATGTCGTTTAAATTAACATTATCACCAAAATTTTTAATTTGTTTATTAATAATTGATATTAACTCTTCTTTATTTTGAGGAGAAAATTTATAGTTTAATTTAATACTTTTGTTTATATTATTCATTTTATAATCCTTTGTTAAAAGCTGCAAGTTACATTTTTAATTATTATTTTTCACTTTATTTTTCTCACTTTATTTTTCTCACTTTAATTTTTTTTTCAATTTATTATAATACATTAATTACTTTTTTAAAATTTACTTTTAATTTTTTAAATTTAAACTATTCTCATTATAATAATAAAATAAAAAAAGGAGTATCTAATGAAAACAAAAAAATACCGAATTAAAGTGTATACAAATAGTTATACACATAAACAAAGTTATGAAGTTCAAAAAAAATCAATTTTTGGATTTTGGTATAACCCCTTCAATATTGATGCATATTGTACTGGAAATTATGATACATTTGAAGATGCAAAACAAGCAATAATTATGGAGACAAGTAAAAATGATAGTAAAATTTGTTATAAATTATCATCTGATTAATAAATACTAATTATGAAATTTACAGCAATTTGTGATAAATTGTAATAATAATTTATTGAATTTATAATAATATAAAAATTCAAAATGCTTCAAAAAACGCGTTCTAAGAACTTCTAAAGTTGTAGATGAGTATTTATACTAATTTTTTATTTTAACGATTCTTAAAAAATGTAAGTCATTGGTATATAAGGATTTACAAAAAATGAGGACTTGATTTTAAAAATGTTGTAAGTTATTGATATATAAGGATTTATAAAATATCGTTGAAAAAATAAAATATAGTTAGTATAGTTAATTAAACGAATTTTTATATTATAATTAATTATTGCGTAAATTAAAAAAAATCCCAACTATTTTTAAAATTTTTATAAAAAAATCCTAACTATTTTTAAAATTTTTATAAAAAAATCCTAATTATTTTTACATAATTAGGAATTTAATATGATTATTTATAACTTTAATTTATAAATTATTCATTTTTACTATACTTCTTTTTAACATTTTTATTAATACTTATTTCTAATTATAAGTTGTCTAATACCATTTGTCTATAATAAACATCAAAATCTTCTAATTTATTAATATTTCCAACACCAAAATGCCAAACACTACAATCAGAATTTATTTTATTTTTTCAGTTAGGGATTTTTCCTTTTTTACTAAAATAAGTATTTTCAAGCATATGTGACATATCTAATACTTTACTAATATCCCATTTAGATATATCCCCTGTAAACTTAGAACCATAAAACATAAAACTCATATCTTGAACTTTAGAAACATTCCATTTTGATATATTCCCATTAAATTTTGAAAATTTAAACATTGAATTCATATTAGTTACATTGCCAACATTCCATTTAGATATATCTTTATTAAAAGTGGCACTATTGAACATATCAGACATATCCTTTACTTTACTAACATTCCATTTAGATATATTTCCGTTAAATTCTGTTGCCTTAAACATATCAGCCATATTTTCAACATTACCAACATTCCATTTAGATATATCTCCTTTAAATTCAGAAGCTTTAAACATAAGATGCATGTCCGTAACTTTACTAACATTCCATTTAGATATATCACCATTAAAATCTGATAACTTAAACATAGAAGCCATATTTCTAACATTACTAACATCTCATTTTGATATATCTCCCTTAAATTTTTCAGCATATAAATAAAATAATTCACTCATATCTTTAATTTTACTGGTATTAATTATATTTAAATCACACTTATATCCATTCAATTTAATTTCTTGTTGAATATTTTCAATCAATTCTTTTTTATTTTTTGGAAAATATTTATATTCAATATCTGAACTTTCATTAACATTTCTTCTATAATTGTTATAGTTATTTCTTTGGTGATTAATTTTTTTACGATTATATTGATTAAATTCAGTATTTCTTAATTGTCTTTCAACACTTTTATTAATCATTTCTTTTAATTCACTTTTTGTAATTTTCATTTTTTTGAGTTCCTTCTTTTTAATTTATTATTTACAATTATTAATTACTAACATTTTATTTTATTTACAATATTAAATAGATATTTTTAAAATTTTTATAAAAAATAAAATGTCATAAATATTCCATTCCATTTACTTATATCTTTATATTTTACTTAAAATCATTTTTCTATGATATTGTTTAAAATCTTCATAAGAATTTATTTTGACATTATTTAACTTTCCAAAATTTAATAAAATACATTTTTTATTTAATTTATTAAACCATTTTGAAATATCTTGATTAAATTTTGAAGAATAAAATAAATATGACATAAACTTAACATTATTAACATTCCAATTAGATATATCATTATTAAAATCTGAATCTGCAAACATATATCCTATATTAGTAACATTAGAAACATCCCATTTACTAATATCTTGATTAAAATATGAAAATTTAAACATTGAATCCATATTAGTAACATTACCAACATTCCATTTACTAATATCTTGATTAAATTTAGAATGACTAAACATTGAATCCATAGTAACTACATTAGAAACACCCCAATCACCAATATCTTGGTCAAATTTAGAATTTGAAAACATATAATTCATACGTTTTACATTGCCAACATTCCAATTTGATATATTCCCATTAAATTTAGAATAACTAAACATTGAAGACATATCAGTTACGTTGCTAACATTCCAATTTGATATATCCCCATTAAATTCAGATTGATAAAATAATTTACTCATATTAGTAATTTTACTGGTATCAATATTATTTAAATTGCATTCATTTCCATATTTCTTTATTTGATTTTGTATAATTTTTTGTAATTGTTTTTTATTTTTTGGAAAAAAATCATATATTGATTTACTACCATTATTTAATGTATTTGATATACTCATTTTATAACTCCTAATTTTTAATTTTTAATTTTTAATTTGACTATTGAATAACATTTAATAATTTATTCAAAATTATTTGTCTATAATATTTTTTAAAATCTCCATATGAATTAATTTCAATGTTTTTAGTTTTTATAAAATAATTTAAATTACAATTAACATTTAATTTAGTAAACCAATTTAAAATATCTTGATTAAATTCTGATTTAAAAAACATTGAATTCATATTAGTAACATTACTTACATCCCATTTTGATATATCACTATTAAATTTGGAATTTTCAAACATTGAAAATATAGTAATTACCTTACCAACATTCCAATTAGATATATTTCCGTTGAATTTAGAATGCCCGAACATTAAAAACATTGTAGTAACGTTACTTACATCCCATTTACTTATATCTTGATTAAAAACTGTACCGTAAAACATTAATCGAGTATTAGTAACATTACCAACATTCCAATTACTAATATTTCCATTAAACTTAGATTTATAGAACATATACGACATATCAGTTACATTACTTACATCCCATTCCGATATATCTCCATTAAAATTTGATTTAGAAAATAATGAATTCATATTAGTAATCTTACTGGTATCAATATTATTTAAATTGCATTCATTTCCGTATTTAGAAATTTGTTGCAATATAATTGTTTTTAATTCAAATATCGTTTTTGGAAAAAATATACATTTATTATTCATTTTATAACTCCTAAATTTTAAATTTTAATTTTTAATTTTTTTATTTATTTTATTATAATTACAAAAATAGCTATTTAAAAATTTTATAAAAAAAATTCCCAACTATTTTTACATAATTAGGAATTTAATATGGTTATTTATAACTTTAATTTATAAGTTATTCATTGTAATTTATTATAATAAATCTAATGTCGTTTGTTTATAATAAATTTTAAAATCGTCATACGAATTAATATTATATCCTCTAAATGTTCCAAAATTTTTTAAATTACAATTTAAATTTAACGTATTAAATCATTTGCTTATATTCCTATTAAATTTTGAATCTTTAAACATTGATTCCATATCTTTAACATTACTAACATCTCATTTAGATATATCACCATTGAATTTAGAATTAGTAAACATATAAGACATATCGGTAATTTTACTGGTATCAATCATATTTAAATCACAATTATTACCATTCGTTCTAATTTCTTGTTGAATAATTTTTTTTAATTCTTCTTTAGATTTTGGAAAATATTTATATTCGTTATTTGAACTTTCATTAACAGTTTTATTATAGTTATTTCTTTGGTGATTAATTTTTTTGCGATTATTATATTGATTAAATTCAGTATTTCTTAATTGTCTTTCAACACTTTCATTAATCATTTCTTTCAATTCACTTTTTGTAATTTTCATTTTGTTGCCCTTCTTTTTTAATTTAGTATTAAACTTTTATATTATAATTTACCTAAAACATGTTGTCTTAAATACTGTGCAAAATCATCATATGAATTAATTTTAAACCCATTAAATTTTCCAAAATTTTGTAAATTACATCTTTTTGATATTTTTTTAAACCAATTTACAATAGGTTGATTAAATTTAGAATTATTAAACATTGATGACATATTCAAAACATTTCTAACATTTCAATTAGATATATCTTGATTAAACTCTGATTTTGCAAACATTAAGTGCATATCAATTACTTTACCAACATCTCAATTACTTATATCTTGATTGAAATTAGAGTTTGCAAACATTGAAGTCATATTTACTACTTTTGAAACATTCCAATTTGAAAGTTTTTGATTAAATATTGAATATTCAAACATTGATTCCATATTAATTACACTATTAACTTTTCAATTATTTATATTTTTATTAAAGTATGAATATGCAAACATAAAAGACATATCTTTAACTTTTGAAATATTTCACCCTGAAATATCTTGATTAAATTTACTAATATTAAACATATAAGACATATCAGTTACATTACTAACATTCCAATTATTAATATTTTGATTAAATTTAGAACTGCTAAACATCCCAACCATAGATTTAACTTTACCAGTATTTCAATTAGAAATATCATTATTAAAAAATGTTTGAGAGAACATATAAGACATATCAGTTACATTACTAACATTTCAATTAGATATATCACCATTAAACAATGTTCCAGAAAACATTTTAGACATATTTGTTACATTACTAACATTTCAATTAGATATATCTCCATTAAATTTAGAATTTTTAAATAATCGATACATATCTTTAATTTTACTGGTATCAATCATATTTAAATCACAATTATTACCATTCGTTCTAATTTCTTGTTGAATAATTTTTTTTAATTCTTCTTTAGATTTTGGAAAATATTTATAATCAATATTTGAACGTTCATTAACTTTTCGTTTATGATTAAATTTAGTTTTTCTTAATTGTTTTTCAACACTTTCATTAATCATTTCTTTTAATTCATTTTTTGTAATTTTCATTTTTTGTTTTCCTTCTATAATTTTCTATTAAATTGATTCAGCATATTCTTCAAATGTTAAATAATCTGCTATCTTAATATTATTTAATGTTCCGAAATTATCTAATTTACAAGACGGTGAAATAATATTATACCAAGCACTAATATCTCCATTAAAATCTGAATCGGCAAACATAAATGACATATCAACAACATTACCAATATCCCAATTACTTATGTCACTCTTAAATTTTGAATCATAAAACATACGTGACATATCAGTTACTTTAGTTACATTCCATTTCGATATATCTCTATTAAACACAGAATGAGCAAACATATTTGACATATTTATAACATTACTAACGTTTCATTTTGATATATTTTTATTAAAATCTGATGTGTAAAACATAGTTGTCATATTAACAACACTACGGGTATTCCAATTTGAAATATTTTGGTTAAATTTTGAAAAAGCAAACATATAAGACATATCTTTAACTTTACTTACATTCCAACTTGATATATCACCATTAAATTTAGAATTAGTAAACATATAAGACATATCTTTAACTTTACCAACATTCCAATTTGATATATCTTGATTAAATGCAGTATTTTTAAACATTCCATACATATCAATTACATTGCTGACATCTCAATCTGATATATCTTTATTAAAACTCGAATCACAAAACATATAATACATATCTTTAACTTTACTAACATTTCATTTAGATATATCTCCGTTAAATTTATATGAATAAAATAATTCACTCATATCAGTAATATTACCGGTATCAATCATGTTTAAATCACAATTTCACCCATTTGTTCTAATTTCTTGTTGAATAATTTTTTTTAATTCTTTTTTATCTTTTGGAAAATATTTATATTCAATATTAGAACTTTCATTAACATTTCGTTTATAAATATTTTTGTTCTTAAAATTATTTCGTTGATTAAATTCAGTATTTTTTAATTGTCTTTCAACACTTTCATTAATCATTTGCTTCAATTCATTTCTTGTAATTTTCATTTTTTGTTTTCCTTATATTTTATTTATAATTAAATATATATGCAATAATTATAAATTTTTCTAAACCTAATAGCAAAAATTTATAATTAAAAAAATAATTATATATAACATTTTTAAAAATTATGATATTTAACATTTACAATTACCGTAATGCAAATTTAAGTTGAGTACTAAAATTTTTAAAATCATCATATGAATCAATTATAAAATTAAATGTATCACCATTAATTGCAATATTTGACATATTAAAAAAATTATTATATTTGATTTTTTTATCTCGATGCCAACGCATTAATATTCCACCAATTTTGTTAAATTTAGATTTTTCAAACATATACGATGCGTTTTTTAAATTAAGTACTTGCCATTTGTGTAAATCTTTATTAAAACTTGATTCTTTAAACATACCAACCATATCAACAACTTTTCTAACATTTCAATCATTTATATCTTTATTAAATTTAGATTTTGCAAACATATAAGACATATCTGCAACGTTACTGACATTTCACTTATCAATAAATTGATTAAATTTCGATTTGTAAAACATCCCTTTCATAATTTTAACTTTAGAAACATTCCAATTATTAATATCCTTATTAAATACGGAATTTTTAAACATACCAGACATATCAGTTACATTACCGACATTTCAATTACTTATATCTTTATTAAATTTCGTATTTGCGAACATTTCTTTCATACTTTTAACTTTACTGACATCTCAATTACCAATGTCATCATTAAAATTTGAATCCTTAAACATTCCATCCATATTTGTGACATTACTTGTATTCCATTTACTGATATTACCATTAAAAATTGAAAAATTAAATAAATTAGACATATCAGTAATATATTTTGTGTCAATATGATTTAAGTCACAATAAATATCTGAGTTGTCAATTTCTTGTTTTATAATAGCGATTAATTCTTTTTTATTTCTTGGAGTTATAATTTCAATAGATTGTTTTTTATTTTTTTTAAATAAACTTCATTCATCAATAGTGGTATTTTGATAGTTGTTGTCTAATTTTTGTAAATTTTCTTTTACCATAATATCAATAATTTTTTTCAATTTTTCTTTCTCTTTTTTGTTATGCATTTTGATTATTCCTTTAAGTTATTAATTACATAAATAAATAACTAACTATTAACTAATGGTTTATCTTTTAGATTTGAGTTTATCACAATCGTTCCTCAACTTGAATTTAATGTTATAACTGGCATTATAACAAATTCAATTTTATTAATTTTTTCACTTATAAACCAATAATTCATTTTACTCGTTTTTACTTCGTTATTCACTTTTGTAATCATTTTTTTATTCTCCTTATTTATGCTCACTGGCAATATTTAATAATCAATTATAAATATATCGATTTTTATTATTTTTAAAAAATTATATAATTTATTTTATAAAATTATTTTATGTAACTATACTTAATATAATAATTTATATATAACTTATTTTAAAGTTAAATTTTAATTGAATAATCGAAATGTTTATGTAACATATCATACATTACTGAAGATAATTCAATTGTTTCTTTTTGAGTGGGTTTTTGTAATCTCACTCCGAAAAAATTATCCCAGCAATACTCATCATTAATCCAACCACCAATTCAACCAGTTTGATAACGTAAACCAAATTCACCCTTATTAATCAATTCTGAACGTGTATTATCTGTTTTATATTCTGGAATATAAATATCATCATTTTGTTTATCATTATCATATTCTACTGTAATATGTTTAATATTAACAATATCATTTTCAAAATATTCGTCTTTATAATTATGTATTCTATTACTTTGCCAATTTTCATTAAATGAACTATTAAGCAGTTTATGTCTTCTTAAATGGTCAATAATCATATATGGAATTTTTACTTTAAAAACAACATATTTTTTAAGTTCTGGTTGTTCATTAACATTATTAGAAATTGTCCAAACGTTATCGGTATAATTAATTAAATTTCGTAAATTTGTATAAAATGTATTAGTTAATTTATCGGCATGTCCAAATCGATAATATTTATTAAATTTATTTAAATCTATTGTATCTTCAATGTAGTCAATCACTGGTATAAATTGAAATATTTCAGATGGTTTAGTATTATGTTCAAACATTAATCTATTGTAAAATTTTTTTGGATTTTTAATTGTAGTATTTCTACAAACACCACCAATCAAAGATATTGCATCTTGTCTATTCTCCATATTTGCATTCGCATTTGAAAAATCTCATAACTCTACATACCCATTATTCCATAAATCTTTGTGTTCAATCATTTTTGGTTTCATAATTTTTAATCACTCCTTTTTTGTTTTTTGTTATAATTTAATAACTTATTTTATTCATTCTCGTCATATACAGAAATAATAACTTTATCAAAATAATAATTTGTTTGTTCATCATTTTTTTTACAAAGTATTCTTTGATTATTTTTAGTTTTAAAACATACAACATTTACATTTGACAAATACTCATCAATTAAATTTCTGCATTGACTATCAATTTCGGTTATTCTGGATTTTAATTCTATAAGTTTCATGATTGCTTTTTGAACGTTAGTAATTTTTAAGTTGTTAAATTGTTTCGATTGTTTTGATTGTGTAATAATAAAATTATCTAAATTGTCCAACAAATTATTATTCAAATCATTATTCAAATTGTCATCAGAATTAGAATCATCATTCAAATTGTCATTTTTATTTATTTTTGCAGATTGTTTATCTAATAATTCATGAATAACTTTTTCAAAATCTGTAAAATCAATTTTAATATGTTTAAGAAATTCATCTGCACTTTCTAATTCATCACCATCTTCATTGTCATTAATGTTAATATCAATATCTAATTTTTCATCTTCATCATCCATATCATCATCACTAACATCAATATCTAATTCATCTTCATCAATATCTAATTCATCTTCATCACCTCCAATATCAATATCTAATTCATCTTCATCATCCATATCATCATCACTAATATCAATATCTAATTCATCTTCATCACCTCCAATATCAATATCTAATTCTTCATCTTCATCATCCATATCATCATCACTAATATCAATATCTAATTCATCTTCATCAATATCTAATTCATCATTATCAATATCTAATTCATCTTCATCACCTCCAATATCAATATCTAATTCTTCATCTTCATCAATAGTTGTATTAATTACATTATTTGTTTCATCAAATTCAACCACATAATTTAATTCTTTATTACTACTATTATTTTTTGTGTTAATAAATTCATAATTAAAATTTTTTTCGTTTTTCATTGTTCCTCCAACATTTTATATATTATTATAATGATAAATTACTGAATTTAAAAATTATTTTAAACATTATCATAATATTTTTTTATAATTACATTTTTATATTATAAAATAATTTTTTTATAATTACATTTTTATATTATAAAATAATAAATCAAATATTAAAATTTTTTTTAAAAAAAATATAATAAAAAATGCAGTATTGAAGTTTAATAAATACTGCATTTTCGGAGTCACAATGACAATTAGTTTATCTATTGTCTATTTGTTTAATTTTTTAATTTCATTAATAATGCTTTTGAATTTTTTAAGAAACTTAACTGTATTTGGAATTTGTTCTAATTCACTTGTAATATTGTCAATTATTGATAAAATATAAGCATAACTTTCATCAATAAAATCACTAACTTTATTTAAATCAGTAATGAATTTTACAACATTATTGAATTCTTTAGTTTTTAATGTTTCAATATCGATACTTTGTAAAGATTGAAGTAATTCTGAAACTTTTGCTCTATTTAATTCTGAAACTTTTAAATTCATTTGGTCATAATTTGAAATAATATCTTTAATCGATAATGCCATTGTTGACTCAATAAATCTCATAAAAGGAATAATTGAATCTCCAACAAACCCATAACCAACTTCTGAAACAATATTGTAAATTTCTTTATAATCATCTGTATTAAATATTTTGATATATTTTGATAAGTTAGTCCAACTTCTCGGAGTTGCAAACGGATTTCCTTGTTCAACTGCAAACTTATAAAAGAATTCAGGTTTATTTTCTAAGAAATTAACTATTGAAGGATGTACATTTTCTTTTGCATAATTTGCAACCCATTCATCAACTGTTAGAAAATGTTTATAGTGAAACATTCTATTAATTACTGCATTTCCTAAATCGTTAACATTAGTACCATCATCTTCCCCAAGATTACCACTTGCCATCATTAAAACATTTTCATTTAATTGAAAACTACCAACTTTTTTATCGTTTAAAATTAATAAACTTGCGTCCATAACTTCTTGTCGACATCTATTTAATTCTTCAAAATGAATAATTGTCGGATGTTGATTTGCTTCAATTGCCCATTTTGGTGTAACATATGTTACCATCTTAACTGGACCGTTATCGGTATCAACATCAGATACATTTGGAAATTGTCCTAAATCAACTTCTGTCATTTGACTTAAATTTAATGTAATATAATTATACTTTGTTTTATTTGCAATTGCATTACCTATAGCAGATTTTGCTTCACCTGGACGTCCTTTAATATATAAAACATTTCCAGATTTCATAATGTTAAAGTATAATTGTTCTCTTGCACTTAATTCTTGGTTGTTTGATTTAACTTCGTTTCTTTTTGTGTTTCTCTTAGTCATTTTAAACTCCTTTTTTTGTAACTTTTTTCTTTTTTCTTTTTTTTATTAACTATTTCTTATTACATCATATTATAATTTGTTATTTAATTATTTAAAATTTTTTTTAATTTTTTTTAATTTTTTTTTCATTTTTTTGATATTATAATAACTCATTTTTTGGAATAACAATTTGCTTAACATTATTATTAGATTTAACTGGACATTTTTTATCTGTTGATAAAATTAAAACTGATTTGAATTTATGTAAATCTAAAGTATCAGTAAAACCATCAGTTAACAATAATACTCCATTTTTATTTAATTTATGTTTTAATAAATAATCAAATGCAGGTTGAATAACTGTTCCACCACCACCATGAACTTTTACCTTTTTTAAACCATTAATATTTTTTAATTTTGTAATATTTTTAATTTCAGTATCAATTTGAATAATTTCAATTTCATAACCATTATGAAAAATAAAACCAAAAAGTTTATTAAAATTACTCATACTTCCTGATGTGTCTAAAATAACATAAATTTTAGTTGAATAAGATTTGTCACCTTTTAATCCTTTTAGACCATATCTATTTAATCTTGTATAAGATTTTTTAATTTTTGAACCAAATAAATTGTTAGAAACTAAATTTTTTATTTTTTTCAAATAATTCTTTTTAGATTTTTTTAAATTATTTATAAATTTTTCATTATTTGCAGTCATTAAACCTCTATTCTTAATATTGTTAACAATATTTTCAACAAGGTTTTCAATAACTTTACTTTCAGTTTCTGACATTTTTGATGAATTTTTACTTAATTTTGAATGGTCATCTAACGTTATTTGAGTTTCACTATTGTTATTCATACCTTCAAATGCTTTTTGCATTTGTTTATATCCCTGACTTTTATTACTATTTGATTGACCTTGACCTGATTGATTTTGATTTTGATTTTGATTTTGACTATTACTATTTGATTGACCTTGACCTGATTGATTTTGATTTTGATTTTGATTTTGACTATTACTATTTGATTGATTTTGATTTTGATTTTGATTTTGATTTTGACTATTACTATTTGATTGATTTTGATTTTGATTTTGATTTTGACTATTACTATTTGATTGACCTTGACCTGATTGATTTTGATTTTGACTATTACTATTTGATTGATTTTGATTTTGATTTTGATTTTGATTTTGACTATTACTATTTGATTGATTTTGATTTTGATTTTGATTTTGATTTTGACTATTACTATTTGATTGATTTTGATTTTGATTTTGACTATTGCTATTTGACTGACCTTGACCTGATTGATTTTGCTTATTTTTAAACTTATCATTTTCTTTTTTTACATATGCATATAAATATTCAAAAACTCGTTTTCCTTTATATTCATCTGGTACTGTCAATACCATTGCATTATTTGTAAAATTTTCTGATAAGTTTTTTGTTTCTTTAAAATTATTTTGAATAACAGTATTAATTATCATATCCATTGCAATATTTGATAATTCAGGATTGAATTGAATATTTGAATTTACCAATCTATTCCAATGATTATTCAATAAATGAGAAATTTCATGTACCAATAACATTGTTAAATCGTTTTCATTTAAAGTATCCACCCATTTTTGATTATATGTCAATACAATTTTTGTTTGTTCAAGATGTACTCCTGCAGTTTGTATATCCGATTCTCGTAAATCAACAAATAATAGAAATTCTGCATAAAATCTATAATCGTCATTTTTCATTATATGTTGTTTAATCCAACCAGTAACTTTAACAGATTTTAAATCGTTTCTCATTTTAAACTCCTTTTTTGTAACTATTATTTTTTTTCATTTTTAACTATTTCTTATTACATCATATTATAATATAAAATTATTGTTTTTAAAATTTTTTTCTAATTTTTTCTAATTTTTTCTAATTTTTTAATTTAATATTAATGTTATTAATTAATGTTTATTTAAAGCAATACATATATTTACAATTTACTAAGTATTATTTTTCTATAATATTTTTTAAAATCATTATACGAATTAATTTTAATATTATCTAATATACCAAAATTATATAAATTGACATCAGGATTTAATATATTTATCCATTTAGATAAATCTTGATTAAATTTTGGTGCTGGCATATCAAACATCCATTGCATATCAATTACATTACTAATATCCCAGTTACTAATATCTTGATTAAATTCTGATAGCGAAAACATATAAGACATATTAGTTACATTTGATACATTCCATTTACTTATATCATTATTAAAACTTGAATTATAGAACATCCAATTCATATTTGTTATTTTAGAAACATTCCAATTAGAAATATCTCCAGTGAATTTTGATTTATAAAACATCGAAACCATTGTTGTTACATTTGAAACATCCCATTTACTTATATCATTATTAAAATTTGAATCTTGAAACATCCAATCCATATTTGTTATTTTTGAAACATCCCAATTAGAAATATCTCCATTAAATTTTGATTTATAAAACATAGATGAAGCATTTTCTACATTTGAAACATCCCATTTTGAAATATCTCCATTAAAATCGGAATAAAAAAATAAAGATGACATATCTGTTATTTCACTGACATCAATGTCATTTAAATCAGCGGTATTTCCAAATTTTTTAATTCTATCTTCAATTATTGCAGCTAATACCTTAAAAGAATTTGCATTGCAAGTATATTTAACTTTATCCATTTTATAACTTCCTTTATTTTTATTCTGTTTATCTTATCTGTAATATTATAGTCAAATTATAATCAAATTAAAATAAATTTATTTTATTAATTATTTTATTGATTATTTTATTGATTATTTTATTGATTATTTTGATATAATTATAACTATTATTCGATAATTATTAATATATGAATTGTATGAAATTGGTCAAAAAACGCGTTCTAATCACTTCTAAAGTTACAGATGAGTATTTATACTAATTTTTTATTTTAACGATTCTTAAAAAATGTAAGTCCTTATATATCAATGACTTATAAAAAACGAGGACTTGATTTTTAAATTGATGTAAGTTATTGTTATATAAGAAGTTATAAAATATTGTCTAAAAAATAAAATATAGTTAGTGTAGTTAATTTATTGAGTTTTTATATTATAATATAAAATTATTGTTTTTTAAATTTTTTTTATTTTTTTATATAAAAAAATCCTCAATATTGCTATCAAGAATTTCAAATTTAATTTAGAAAATATAACTATCGTTTAAAATTATTTAAATTATTTTAATGTTGCCGCACCGCTACTAACTTTTGCTAACACTTTAAAATTTTCCAATTTAATTTTATATAATTTTTCTGCTTCTTTAAATAAATATTTTCGTAAACCTACTGGAAAATTCAATGCTTCTGTAAACGAAATACCTTGTGAATAATTAATCAATAAAAAAATTTGATTAAATAAATATTCTTGATAATTAGGTGGAAGGCCAAAAAAAGTTTGTATCTAATTCAACCTCCATACTATCAGTTTCATAGTTACATTCTGAACATTCATAATAAAATGTTGTATCGATATTAGGTTGCATTTCTTTTAAATGATGCCTAAATTCTCGTAAATCAATTGAAGGAATTTTATTATTTAAAATTTTATCAATTGCCATCAAACGTTCATGTGGATTTTCTGGTAAATCTTCACCATCAATATCAGTAATTATAATAGCATTTCGTAATGTTAATTCTCGATTGACACCAGTTAATTTTTCAAGTTTTTTAGATTGCTTAATTTCTTTATTAACTTGTTCCTCTAAACCATAAGTCATTAATCTATGTGTTATATTAATATTTGATTTTTTAAATGTATATTGATATAAATTTTCTCTATTCAATAATGACTCATCAAATTTGGTGCTTTCAAATGCATCAATATCAATATCTAATTTTGAAACATTACCGCAAATTGGGCATTTAATATTTACTGAATATATTGGTCCATACGCTAAGATTCTTGACGCATAAATTAATGCGTTGACATCACCAATTATCATATCATCTAAATTAATACTTTTATCAACTATTAATGATTTTAAAAATCTACTAATTACAGTATTATTTTTAATTAATTGTTTACTTGATAAAATATTTTCTTCTTTACCAGTTGGAATTTTTAATTCAATTGTTCCTTTCGATAAAGGATTTGACTCTGGATATACTAAACCTTTACTTGGTAATTCAATTATTTCAGTTGGAAATTCTAATTTTGACATATTCACTCCTTACTAATTATTATTATTTAATTTAATATGATTATTCATTCCAAGCATCAAATATCATATTTGCAGTTGCAACAGAAATTCTACCTTGTTCATCATAACCTAAATCATTAAAATCTTTAATCATTTTTAATGATTTATATACTTTATCCAATAATTTTCTATCTTTTGTTTTTTCAAATTCATTTAGAACATTTGATTCAGTTAACGCATTTTTAACAGATTTATCTATTATTCTTTGTAATTCATGTTTTTTCATAATTTTTTTACCTTTATTTATAAGTTTTTTGATTTTTTTAAACTTCTTGCACGTTTTGCAGCAGCAACATTAGCTTTTGCTTTTGCTTTTTTGGCACCTTTTTTAGCACCTTTTTTACGTCGACGAATTTCGTCAGGTTTCATTTTCACTTCTCTTGGAGTTGAACCATCCATTTGAACTTTAAAACCATCTTTATCAGTTACCCATTTAATACGTTTTTTGTTTTTACGAATAACAATTTTTTTAATTAAACGTTCTAATACTAAATCATCAATAATTTCTTGTAATTCATTAAGTCTCATAATTAATTTTTTCCTTTTATTTTTTTAGTTACATTTATAAATAGTAGCATTAAATTTTTTTTAAAAAAAATAAAATAAAATTTAATAAAATTACTAAAATTAAATTAAATAAATTAGTTATTCGATAAATTTATTATCATTCACATTTGACTCTGTATTATCATCCACATTTTCCGATAATAATTCTTTTTGTAAAGTTAATAAATGTTCAGTAAAATCACTACCATTTCCTTTATTTAATAATTCAAAATCTTTTATAAATTCAGTAACTGGTGCAATGTATGTTCTATATTTATCCCAAAAATAAATATATTCGGTTCTGTCAATTGGGTCTCTTTGAGCATTAAAAACAATATTTTCAATATAAGCGTATACACTATTATTTATTTTATTTTTTGCAAACGCGACACCTTTAATCTCTTCATCATATTGTTCAACACTAACATCACGTGATGTACTATTTTCTGACTTAATCTTATCTTTAATTTCTTCTTTAATTTCATCTGTAATTCCATTTTTAATATCATTTTCTAATGAATTAAATTCTGTTACAACTGTATCATTTTCACTTGTCATTGTTATTCCTCCAATTTATTATTTTTCATTTTTAATTATTTTGTATTCCTGTTTAGGAATTGATTTTGTTAATATTGATTTAATAGATAATTTAGTATTTGTATTATTCACAATTTCTATTGTATAGCATAATGAACTAATTTTTGGAAATGAGTCATAATACTTATCTGCATGTTTTGAAATTTTGACATTATTAACAAACATTTTTTTAATACCAGATATAAGTTTAGTTGCTTTAGTTGTTGACTCTGGAATTAATACTTTAAAAATATTTTGATTAATAGACCAATATTGAATAAATTTTTTTGTATCCGATGTTGTCTTTTTCACTTTTTGTACAGGTTTTACTGATGTAGATTTTACAACTTTCTTTTTTGTATCTTTAGATTTTGTATTTGTTTTTGTAACTTTTCTTACAACTTTCTTTTTTGTATCTTTAGATTTTGTATTTGTTTTTGTAACCTTTTTCATTTTATACCTCCTCATCAAATGTTACTTTAAATCCACCTTGATACACACCTGGAATTGGTATCATTTGAATTGTATTTATTACTATTTCTTTTTCATTTTCACGTGTATATTTTTTAAATTTTTTAACCCAATTTGCGAAATTAATTTTATTATTACTTTTTAAACCATTCGAATTTATAACAACATGATACCCTCCCGCTGTATTAATTGCATAAAATTTAACATTAGCATCTTTTAAATTTCTTTTAAATTCTTTATAGATTCGTAAACCCAATCTATTATCAGAAGTATGTTTAACATCAAAATCTATATCAATATTTGGTGAATCATTTGAATTTGATTTTTTTGAACCAATAAAATTATCTAACGAATAATCTAAATTTTTTATCTGTTTATAATTTTCAGATATGGCATTATTATTATTTGAAATTACACTTGATGTTAAATTATAAAATTTTAAATTTATTTCTGCTTCAAATCTCATTAATGCTTTTCTCATTGATTTTTTATTTACTGAAATAAAACACACTAACGACTCTATTGGATATGTATAGTCATAATTACCTTTAATTGGTTTTAACCTTGCATTTGATATTAACTCAATTAAATCTTGTTTAAAACTTTTTTTACTTTTAATTGCCTTTGAATTTAATTTAATTGTATTTCGATATTTTGTATTTTTAAAATAAAATTCAACTTCCTGATGTGATAAATATTTTGCTCTTGAAAAAATCGTAATGTAAAATACTTCATCATTAATTAATTCATCTAACTTATTGTCAATAAAATCATCTAACAGTGATTCATTAAATATTAAATTCATTTTAAACTCCTTTTTTTGTAACTAATTTTTGTTTTTCATTTTACATTTTCTCTTATTACTTATTATTATAATCTAATTATTTATTATTTAAAAATTTTATTATAAATTTTATTATAAATTTTAGTATTTTAATTATTACTTTAATTATTATTTAAATAATAAATAAAAACAATAAATAAAACCAGAAATTAAAATTATTTCTATTATTTTTATTAAAAATATTGTAACCATTTTATCAATTGTTTTTTTATTTTTATATATATTTATTTTCATAATTATTATCCTTATTTAATTTTATTATATTTAACATCTTAATGAATTAATAATAAATAAACACAAAACATAATTGAAACAACAAATATTACTATTGAATATCGTATTACTAATAAAGTTAATGCAAATTTATTAATTTTACCATTTTTAATTAATTTCATACTATAATCGCTATTATCAACATTATTATTATTGTTATTATTATTATCAACATTATTATTATTATTGTTATTGTTATTACTAACTTTATTATTTATGTCATTAATATACACTATTAAACTCCTTTACTAAATTCTAAATTGTACTACCAGTGATTAAACAATATAATATACTCATAATTGTTAATAATACAACTACACCGACTCCATGAATTAATGCAGTTAATATTACTGTTCGGACAACTTCTTCTTTTTCTGTCATTTTAAAACTCCTTATTAAAATAAATAATGTGTTGCAAATAAATATATAAGATAAATAATTGTAGATGAAAATACTATAATAATCCCGTTTACTATTATTGTCAATATTAATGATTTAATAATCATTTCTTTTTCTGTCATTTTAAAACTCCTTATAATTAATTTTTACTTTTCATTTTTAAATTTTCGTATTACATTATATTATAATCTAATTATTTATTATTTAAAAAATTTTTAATTATTAATTCAATTATATTTTTTTTAATTTTTTTTATTTTTTTTTGTAAATTTTTTTTATTGTACTATTTAATTATAAATATAAACAATAGGAGGTAATTTCATATGAAAATTACAAGACAAGAATTAAATGAAATAATACATACTGCAATAACTAATGCAATGATTAACGAATCATTTACATCAACAAAATTACAAAAAATGATGAATATGGTAAATAGACAAGATAATCAAAGTATTCAAAAAATTTTAAAAATAAAATCTAAAGAACTAATGTTAAATTGAGCAACTATTCCGGATTCTGCAATAAAAATTATAAATTTACCAGGTACAAGATTTATTCCAAAACAAGATGATTTAGTTTTTTGATTTACCGATAAAAAATTAAACGCAATTACTAAAGGTAAATTTTATATGACACCTACAGGTAAACTTATAAAATATAAAAAAAGTGAATACTTAGTTGGACAAGTTAATTATTCTTCAGGATATTCAAAAAATTTATATTCATCATTTAAAGGTTTACGTGAAAATTCAGATGTTGCATTTGTTATTAATATTATGGATGCAAAAGATGACTCTCTTAATGATTTACGTGATGTACGTTCACAATTAAAAGCAAACGCATTTAGTTTAATGTCAAAATCACAAATTAGACAAATTGCTAAAGACAATATGCGTAGATATAAGCAACTATTATCACAAAAAAGAGATAATCCAGAAAAAATAGATAAAGATGTTAACATATTTGTTACATCACTGACGAATCTTTTAATGGATACAATAAAAGATAAACCATTAAATAAATATAATAGAATTAACTTAAACAAAATTAAAGATACTCATGGTTGAACAACAGACATCACAAACGTAATTAAAGATGTATTAAATGAATATAGTGAATATCTTAATCTTACAAATGAATATAATGAATATGTTAAACGACATGGCGAAGACCCGTTTAATTCTAAATCTTTTAAACAACGAAAATATTCAGTTATCACTAATATTTATGCAGTAATGAATTCAATTAAATAATTTTAAATAATTAATTTAAAAATAAAAACCGAAATAAACTTAATGAATATTTCGGTTTTTTGTATAAAAAAAGGTTTAGAAAAAATACTAATATTATTAATAATATCAATATTCAATCTAAACCTGCCCCTTACATGAATAAATGGTAGCGAAGGACGGATTTGAACCGTCATTATTCAGAATATGAATCTGATGAGTTACCAATTCTCTACTTCGCAATAAAATGGCGGGAATGAACGGATTTGAACCGATGACCTTCTGCGTGACAGGCAGACGTTCTAACCAGCTGAACTACATCCCCGAAATATTAAATAACTACATTTTCACTCTATAAACTTTTTAAATTTAAATTACTAACCTTAAATTACCCAACTTACTAATATTACATAAACTGCAACCGCAATAATCATTCCAGCCATATCTGCTGATAAATCTGCAAAACTAAATCCAGTCGGATTTTTCTTATATTTATCATAAATTTCTTTACTAACTGAAATACCCATCATAATAATTAATGCACTTACCACATTAAATAATATTGATATTGATAATACTCCAATAAAATTTACAGCAATATGTTTTTTCTTATCAGGTGCAATAACTTTTAATTTTGATGTTTTTACATTTGACGCTTTCGTTTTTGCTTTTTTTGTCATTTTAATTTTTTCCTTTATTTGTTTTTTGTTAAAGAATTTTTAATCCTTAACATTATTAACTGTATATGTCATTAATTTTTTGTAATTATCGATTGATTCATTAAACGTATTTCCAAATGCATAATTTTTAGATTCTTGTAAATTTTTAAAATTTAAATCATGGCAACAAAACATATTTCCATCTTTTTCAACTTGGATTTTCCACCATTCTTTGTCAACACCTTTCTTACCACAACTATTACATACCCAAAAACCACCATAAAGAAATGAATGTCCACCACAATCACATCCAAAATTATGAATAAATGCTATACCTTTTTCTTTAGCCATTTTTTCAGCATAATCCCATCCTTGTATTTTTTCATATACATCACTGGAATTATTGCCAAAAGTTGGTCGTGGATATCCTTCTATAAACATATTAAAACCACTTGCAATAGTTGCATTTGTTTTAATTAAATCTTGAGCATATTTTAATTTCATTATTCCTCCATATGTTTTTTATTTTAAAAATGGCAGGGGCGATAGGATTCGAACCCACACTGACTCGGTTGGACCCGATACGGTTTTGAAGACCGCCGTGCTACCATTACACCACACCCCTATTTTTAAAATTTTTAATAAAAACATATTTTTTTAAATATTTTAAAATTTATCACTTCAACAACTTTTATAAATATCTGACTAACTTTTAACTAACATTTATTACTTATTATTATAATCAAAATTTTTAGTTTTTAAAATTTTTTTATTTTAAAAAACATATTTTTAAGTATTTTAAAACTTATCATTTATCACTATCATTTATCACTTCAACAACTTTTATAAATATCTAACTAACTTTTTCTTATTACTTATTATTATAATCAAAATTTTTAATTTTTAAAATTTTTTAATGATTATAATTATTTTCCTTTTCCTGTAAAAATACCATCCTTAATTCCTGCTACGATATACAATAGACCATAATACTTTTTTTCACCTGGTGATAACAGTTTATTCATTTGTTTTTTATAATTAACTGCTTCTTCATAAGTTTGATAAGTATGTTTAGTATCTACAACAGGTAAACCTTTTAACGCTCTGACATTTCGAATTGATTTTTCACCAATCAACCCACCTTTTAACACAACTGCCCAACTATTTGCTAAAATTTTTTCTGCTTCATTTAATTTTGTTTGTACAGATTCATTAATCATTTTATTCAATTCGTTTTTTGTAATTTTCATTTTTGTTCTTCCTTATTTTTTATTTTTTATTTTTTATATAACATAAACTAACTTTTTCTTATTACTTATTATTATAATCAAAATTTTTAATTTTTAAAATTTTTTTAAATTTTTTTATTTTTATTTTTAAAAACAATACTTAAATAATAATGGTACTGATAAATTATTCATCAATATATGTTTGAAAATCATCATAATCATTAATATTATTAATACCAAAATTCTCTAACTCACAATTCTTATTTATACGTTGTTTCCAATTAGTTAAATCATTATTGAAACTTGAGTTATAAAACATATTAGACATATTAATAACTTTACTAATATTCCATTTACTAATATCCCCATTAAATTTTGAATTTTCAAACATAAAAGACATATCAGTAACTCTACTAACCTTCCAATTTGAAATATTTCCATTAAAAATAGAATTATTAAACATAAAAGACATATCAATAACTTTACCAGTATTCCAATTTGAAATATCCCCATTGAATTTCGAATTTGCAAACATAAAAGACATATCTAAAACATTTGACACATTCCATTTTGATATATTTTTGTTAAATTTAGAATTATAAAACATCCAAGCCATATTATATACATTACTAACATTCCATTTTGATATATCAGTATTAAAAACTGAATCTCTAAACATATTGGACATATTTTTAACTTTATTAACTTTCCAATTAGAAATATCACCGTTAAATGCTGAATTATAGAACATACTATTCATATTTTCAACCTTACTAACATCCCAATTTGAAATATCTCCAGTAAAATAACTATCCTTAAAAATATTAGACATATCTTTTATTTTACTTGTATCTATAACATTCAAATCACAATCATAACCGTTCTGAATTATTTCTTGTTTAATTGCTTTAGATAATTCCTTATTATTTTTTGGAAAATATTTATATTCATCATTTAATTGTTCATTAACTAATGAATTATTATGACTTCTATGTTTATAAAGTGTTTTACCTGTATGAATTTTGTGTCGTTCATAATAACTTTCATTTTGTTTACTATGTTTACTATGTTTATTTTGTTCGTAAAAACTATAATGTTTTAATTGACTTGAAACACTATTTTCAATTATTTTTCGTAATTGTTTTTCCGTAATTTTCATTATTGTTTCTCCCTTATAAATTTATATTCAATAATAAATATAACAATTATTTTTTTTTTTAAAAATTATTTTTTAAAATATTAATTAACTCTTCTTTCGACAATTCAATAAATTCCAAATGCAATTCATCAAGTTTCTTTTTAATTTTACCAACTTCAATTCCAGATTTAACATTAAATGCTTTCATAATTTCATTACCATTAATAAATGAAGTGTTTTTAATAGTTGTACCAAATAACTTTTCTTCATTATTAATTTTTTCTTGTAAAATTCTCATTTGATTTGGCATAATAAATTCTGCTTTATGTGAAATATTATCAGCATTAACTAATTCTTTTAATAAATCAAATGACATATTTTCTTTATTTTTTATAATTTTTCTTAATGCTTTTTTTGAAATATTCATATCATCACCAAATTGTTTAAATTTCATATGATTCTTAATTAATGTAGTAATAACTTTAATATCGGAATTAGAAAATTTAAAACATTTTAAAATATTTTCAGCAATATCTGCAGATTTTAATTCATGACCGATAAATTGAACCTTACCATTTATTTCTGTTTTTGTAACAGTTTTACCAATATCATGTAATAATGCGCTCATTGTTAGAATTGGATTATTGTCAATTTGTAAATTTCTTATAACTGAAATTGTATGGTCAAAAACATCTTCATTATGAAATTTATTTTGTGTCAAACCAATACAACTATGTAATTCTGGAAATATATGTTTTAATAAATCAACTTCTTTTAATAAAATAATAAAATCTGCAAACTTATTATTGCCATTTTTTAATTTCATAATTTTTATAAATTCTTTATGAAAACGTTCCCGTGAAATTATTGACATTAACTTTGATTGTAATTCTGGATTTTTAAGTGCAATTAATGTTTGTTTTTCAATTTTAAAATCGAATCTAACTGCAAATCTTAATACTCTTAACATTCTTAAAAAATCTTCATTAAACCGTTGTACGGGATTTCCGACGGATTTAATAACTTTATTTTTAATATCATTTTTTCCATTAAATGTATCAACTAATTCTAATGTAAAACAATTAATTGCCATAGCATTGATTGTAATATCTCTTCTTGACAAATCATCAATAATATTAGTTTTAAAATTAATTTTAGTGTGTCTTCCATCTTGATTTATATCTGAACGAAATGTTGTAATTTCAAATAATTCACCTTCAGTATCTAAAAATGAAACTGTACCAAAATCAAATCCAGTTTTAATAACACTTTTAAAATCTGAAGTTAAATTAAAATCAATCATTTCTTGTGGAGTTGCATTTGTTGCAAAATCTAAATCATCGGGTTCTGAATTTAAAACAATATCTCTAACTGCACCACCGACTAAAAATAAATCAAATTTTTTATTTTGAAATAGAAATAATTTTTTAATTTTTTCTATTTTATTTTTAATTTTAATTTTGTTTTTAATTTTAACACCAAATTCAACTGTCATTTTAAACTCCTTTATAACTTATTAATTATCATTTATTATGTTTTATTACTTATTTATTACATTTTATTATAATAAAATATTTTAATTTTTAAAAATTATTTTGTATAACTATTATATTATTCTATCTATTTCAATTTATAAGAATTTTGCTGGAGTATATGCATCTGTTAGTGGACAATTGTATTTAAATTTAGCCCAATTTGTAACATTATTAACATCCCAATTATGTATATCTTCATTGAATGATGAAGCAGATTCAAACATCCCATACATTACTGTTACATTACTGACATCTCAATTATTTAATGGTTGATTGAATGATGATGCATTTTTAAACATTCTATTCATATCAGTAACATTACTTACATTTCAATTATCTAATGGTTGATTAAATGATGAAATATACTCAAACATATATCTCATATTAGTTACATTACTAACATCTCAATTATCTAATGGTTGATTGAATGATGAAGCATTTTCAAACATACCACGCATATCTGTAACTTTACTAACATCTCAATTATTTAATGGTTGATTGAATGATGAAGCATCTTTAAACATAAACTGCATGTCAATTACATTACTTACATTTCAATTATCTAATGGTTGATTAAATCTTGAAGCAAGTCAAAACATATAATACATCTTAGTTACATTACTTACATTTCAATTATCTAATGGTTGATTAAATGATGAAGTATACGCAAACATATATGTCATATTAGTTACATTACTAACATCTCAATTATCTAATGGTTGATTGAATGATGAAGCACCATAAAACATATAATACATCTTAGTTACATTACTTACATTTCAATTATTTAATGATTGATTAAATCTTGAAGCATCATAAAACATATTACGCATATTAGTTACATTACTTACATTTCAATTATTCAATGGTTGATTAAATATTGAAGCACTTCAAAACATACCATGCATATCTATAACTTTACTAACATCTCAATGATTTATATTTCCATTAAATTTAGAGCATATATAAAACATCCACTCCAAACTATTCACTTCACTTAAATCAGGTGCATCTTCTGCACTAAACGTTTCCAAATTAGAACACTCATAAAAATAATTCCCATCTGAACCGTGATTAATAGTTTTTAATTTTAAATTACCCCATTGTTTAATGTCAATAATTTTAGTTTTACTATCAGAATGACCATTATAAAAATTAAACCCTTCTAATGTTCCAGTAATATTAATATCATAAGTCCCCGCATTAGCATAAATATGCTCAACTTCTGTTTGGTCATAACTCGTAATTGTATCACTTGTATTATCACCTCAATCAACAATAAAATTATAATTACCGGTTTCTTCCAAAGGTAATTTAATTGGTTCATTACTTGTTGTTGTTTTAAAAGTTAAAATTGTTGCATTAACAATTTTTCCACCATCATTTATATTAAATCTAACATTCAAATCATTTCTTATCTCTTCAGAATGTTCATATTTAGAATTACCAAAATCAATATTTAATTTTTCACTTGTTTCGATTGGTAAAAAACTATTATTTAAATGTGTTAAAAAAATATCATAAACGTTAGTTGATAAAGTAACATCTTTAAACATATTTTCAAAATTTCTAACTTTATGAAATTTTCTAAATTGAATCAGTCCTGTAATATCTTTTAGATTATTACAATTTTCAAACATTGAATTTGCATTTGTAAGGGTATCAGATTTTAATTCTGATAAAGATTTAATTAATTCTAGATTGACACAACCTTTAAAAATTCCATTATCATTTGATTTTTCTGAATTAATTAATTCTAATACTCCCCAATTTAAAATTGCTATTAATTTATTTGAACTAATACTAAACGAATCATTAAAATTAAAACCCTTAATAATTCCATAAATTCGTACCGTATAATCATTTGGTTGTAAATAAGTATGAGTAACTGCATCTTGATTATATTCAGTTATTTTATCAATATTTCCATCACCCCATTCTACAGTAAAATCATATTCCCCATATTCAACTAATGGTAATGTTATTGTTTCATTATTAATTGATGTTCTCCATATCGAAACAAAGTTATCATTTACATTAATTTTTTCAATTGTTTTACTTATTGAGTCAAAATCCACATTATCTAATTTTGCAAATTCAAAATTATTATCATAATCATCAAAAATGTAATATGTTTTACCATTTGCTAATGTTGCAATAGTTCCAATTTTTGAATCTTTTAATTCATCTAATACTGTTTTCATTTTTTGTTTTTCTCCAATTTTTCGTTTTAATTCTTTAAATTTTTTAATTCTTTAAATTTTTAATTACTTAATTACTTAATTACTTAATTACTTAATTAATTACTTAATTACATTATTATTTTTTTTGTATTACTATATTTTTATATAACACAATTTTTATATAATTTTTATATTATAATAATAAATATGTAGTTTTAAAATATTTTAAAATTTTGTATAACTTTATATTTTAATATTTTAATTAGTGTCATTAATTATTATCATAATACAATTACTTATCTTATCTAAATTTAGAAGGAGTATATGAATTGTATAAAGGACATTTATATCTAAAATTTTTTCAATCTGTTACTTTACTAACATTTCAATTACTTATATTTCGATTAAAATTTGAACATCTATAAAACATTCCATACATTTTAACTACATTTCTTGTATCCCAATTATTTAATGGTTGATTAAATTTATAACAACGTCAAAACATATCTCAAGTTCTTGTTGCACTAATCATATTTCAATTGTTTAAAGGTTGATTAAATACATGTGCTTCACCAAAAGTATAGAAAAAATCAGTTACTTTACCAACATTTCAATCATTTAATGGTTGATTAAATACATATGCATTCATAAATGTACCATATAAAGTTGTTACATTACTTACATCTCAATTATTAATATTTTGATTAAAATTATGACAATCTCTAAATGTATCATACAATGATGTTACATTACGAACATCCCAATTATTCAATGGTTGATTAAACACAGAACACCCATAAAATAATCCTGCCATATTAGTTACATTACTTACATCTCAATGATTTATAGTTCCATTAAATTTAGAACACCCATAAAACATTCAATCAATCTCAGTTACTTTACTTAAATCAGGTGCATCTTCTGCGCTAAAAGTTTCTAAATTAGAACATTCATAAAAATAATAACCATCTGAACCATAATTAATTGTTCTTAATTTTAAATCACCTCATTGTTTAACATCAATAATTTTATCTTTACTATCTTTAAATCCGTTATAAAAATTAAAACCTTCTAATATTCCCGAAATATAAATATTATGTAATCCGGCATTTTCATAGTAATGAGTTACTTCTGATTGGTTATAACTTGTTATAATATCACTTGTATTGTCACCTCAATCAACATTAAAATTATAATTACCGGTTGCTTCTAATGGTAATTTAATTGGTTCATTACTCGTTGTCGTTTTAAAAGTTAAAATACTTATATTGACATTTTCACCACCGTCAATAATATTAAATCTAATATTTAAATCATTTCTAATTTGTTTCGACTTACTATATCTTGAATTTCCAAAATTTATATTCAATTTTGAATCTTCGGTTGTTTCAATTGGTAAAAAACTATTATTTAAATGTATCAAAAAAATATCATAAACATTAGTCGATAAAGTAACGTTCTTAAACATATTTTCAAAATTTCTAACTTTATGAAATTTCTTAAATTTAATTAACCCAGTTATATCTTTTAAATTATTGCAATTTTCAAACATTGAATTTGCATTTGTTAACTCATCCGATTTTAATTCTGATAGGGATTTAATTAATTCCAAATTAACACAACCTTTGAAAATACCATTAACATTTGATTTTTCTGAATCAATTAATTCTAACACCCCTCAATTTAAAATTGCTATTAAATTATTTGAACTCAAACTAAATGAATCGGTGAAATTAAAACCTTTTAACTTTCCATAAATTTTAACTGTGTAATCATTTGGTTCTAAATATGTATGCATTATTGAATCTTGGTTATACTCGGTTACTTTATCAAAACTTTCATCTCCTCATTCTACAGTAAAATTGTATTCACCATATTCAACTAAAGGTAATTTTA
>Ga0256842_1000278_pt1 | contig 44640 bp, 44 predicted proteins | sample 4559240metaG_FD_185973 | JGI IMG/M metagenome (GOLD analysis project Ga0256842, IMG submission 185973) | Hydrothermal vent microbial communities from Guaymas Basin, Mexico - 4559-240 | ecosystem: Environmental > Aquatic > Marine > Hydrothermal vents | place: Mexico: Guaymas Basin | collected... | reverse complement strand
GTTTATAACTTTTTTCTTATTTCTTTAATTTTTCCTTTATTTCCAATTTATTGCCTAGTTTTCCACAGAAATATCAGTTTTTAGATTATAAATTAACAGCTATTTCAAAATGGGGAAACTTAAAATTATATTTTTTTGTCATTTTTATGTAAAAAAAAAGGAAGTCACTGCCACTAACTTCACTTTTTTTAATCTTCAATTTTAATAAGTTCAAGAATTTTGTTGTTATTAAGAATATACTTTATTAAAATAACTCCTAAAATTGAAACTACACCGAATTCTCCAATTCCAACTTGTAACGCAGTTAACATAAAAGGTAGTTGATATAAATAGCTTAACATCCAGCCAATTATCACTCCATTTACTATTACAGGCGATAAACTTGCAATAAATAAAGATTTCAAATTTTCCCCTAACATTTTCTTAATTGCAACTATTCCATAAAGCGCAATTAAAGTTGCTAATGTTCCAAATACCATATCGTAAATTCCTGCTTGAGATAACATATTTGCAAAGAAGCATCCTAATACTAAACCAGCTAAATACTTTCTGTCAATAAACACTAATAAAACCATTACTTCTGAAACTCGAAATTGAATTGGTCCATAGCTTATTGGAGCTAATAGTATTGTTACAGCCGCATAAAGAGCTGCTATAATTGCAGTTTTTACAATATAATTTGTTTTAATATTTCCCATTTTTCACCTCACTTTCTACGAGATGTATTTTATCATAATTCATACTATTTGTTAATATAATTCATTATGATAATATTTTATTTTTCTTTAATGGTTTATATAAAAACATCAATACTACTGCACTTACAACAATTTCCGGAAGTAAATATTGCGAATTATAAATTAATGAATAAATTATAGGCGACATTGTATCAGGCGCATAACTAGCAAATACAACAACTCCTGAAATAACATGACAAACATATCTTAATGAAATTGCAATAACCACTCCAAGAATTGATCTTTTCATACCCTCTTTAAATATTCCAGCAAATCCTAATACACCAAAAGCGATTACATAATCAAACAAAATTGATATAGGATGATAAGACCATTTGGGCCCAAGCATAAATTGAACAACACCATAAATCATACCCACCATTACACCTTTTTTATAGCCCCATCTTAATGCAAATAAAATAATTGGAATCATACTTCCTGCTGTTACAGATCCACCCATAGGCGCTTGCCAAATTTTAACTAAACTTAAAACATAAGCTAAAGCTATCATTACTCCAGCTTCAACCATCATTTTTACATTTTCATTTCTCAAAAAAATCATCTCCTTAAATATAAAAAAATCTACAAAATATTTTTATAACTTGTTATACTTAAATCAAACCTTAGTTCAATGTATTTTTTTAAACAATAAAAAAGGTATATACAAAAGTATATACCAAAATATCATACACTTTCCTACGTCGGAATTATCCGAATCAGGTTCAAGGGTGTTATCTCAGCCTTTTAAGGCACCCCTAGTTATAAATTATTTAATTTCCGAAATTATTATACCATATTCAAATAATAATTACTACATCATTTGATTAATATTTCCCATTGGATCTAAATCATTTTTTTCTTCTTTTACACTTACTACAGCTGCTTCAGTCGTTAAAATCATTGCTGCAATACTAGCTGCATTTTCAATAGCAGATCTTGTTACTTTAGTAGGATCTACTATTCCTGCTTCAAATAAATCAACATAAGTATTTGAAAGTGCATCAAATCCAAAACCATTTTCATTATTCATTACTTTTTCAACAACAACTTCACCAGATAATCCTGCATTATTTGCAATTTGCTTTAAAGGTTCTTTTAAAGCTTCCATTATTATCATTGCTCCAGTTTTTTCATCACCATTTAAAGTTTCTATTAATAGATCAAGTTCTTTAATACATAATAATAAAGTCGTTCCACCACCAGGAACAATTCCTTCTTCTACAGCAGCTCTTGTCGCGTTTAACGCATCTTCTATTCTTAACTTCTTTTCTTTCATTTCAGTTTCAGTTGCAGCCCCAACTTTTATTACAGCAACACCACCTGAAAGTTTTGCTAATCTTTCATCAAGTTTATCTAAATCAAAAGAAGATTCAGTTGTTTCCTTTTGAATTTTGATTTGATTAATTCTATTATCAATTTTATCTTTATTTCCTTCACCATCAATTATAACTGTATTATCGCTATTGATATTTACTCTTTTAGCTTCACCTAACATATCTAATGTAGTTTCTTCAAGCTTCATGCCTAATTCTTCAGCAACAACTTGTCCATTAGTGAGTATTGCAATATCCTCTAAAATAGCTTTTCTTCTGTCACCAAATCCTGGAGCTTTTACAGCAATAACGTCAAACGTTCCTCTTAATTTATTGACTACTAAAGTTGCTAACGCTTCACCTTCAACTTCTTCAGCAATTATTAAAAGTTTTCTTCCTTCTTCAACAATTTTTTCCAAAATCGGCAAAATATCTTTAATATTTGAAATCTTTTTATCAGTAATAAGAATATATGGATTTAATAAATCAGCTTCCATTTTTTCAGTATCGCTCACCATATAAGGCGACATATATCCTCTATCAAATTGCATCCCTTCAACTACTTCTAGTTCAGTTGTAAATGTTTTTGATTCCTCAACGGTAATAACTCCATCTTTTCCAACTTTATCCATTGCATCTGCAATAAGTTTTCCAACATTTTCATCAGCAGCAGATATACTTGCAACATGAGTAATATCTCCTTTTGAATTAATATCTTTTGAAATTTTCTTAATTTCACCTACAATCACAGCAGTTGCTTTTTGAATGCCATTTTTCATAATCATAGGATTAGCACCAGCCACGACATTTTTTAATCCTTCTCTTACAATAGCTTGAGCTAAAAGTGTTGCAGTTGTAGTTCCGTCGCCTGCAACATCATTTGTTTTAATTGATACTTCTTTTACTAATTGAGCTCCTAAGTTTTCAAATTTATCCTCTAATTCAATTTCTTTTGCAATGGTAACACCATCATTTGTAATCAATGGTGATCCATAACTTCTTTCTAAAATTACATTTCTTCCTTTAGGGCCTAATGTGATTTTAACAGTATTTGCTAATTTATTAACTCCAATTTCAATTTTTTTTCTAACTTCTTCATTAAATTTTATTTCTTTTATCATGATTACTCACCTTTTTCAATTATTCCTAATAAATCATCTTCATCTACTATAAAAATTTCTTCATTCTCTATTTTAACAACTGTTTCACTATGTTTTTTATAAATTACTGTTTTTCCAATAATTATTTCCTTATTTTCTATTTTATCACCTACAGCAACAATTTTAGCATAATAATCTTCTTCATTATTTTTTTTGGTAAGTATAATACCACTCTGTGTTTTATTTTCGTTTTCTATTTTTTTTAAAACGACTCTTTTACCTAAAGGTTTAACTACCATTTTTACCTCCATTAATTTGTTTTTCCCACTTTATTGCTTTAAAATATTCCTCGTTTGTTTTTTGTAAATCAATACCAAAATAACTTGTTAATTCATCAATCTTATCAAAATTACCACGTTCATAACTTTCAAGTAATTCAATCATTTTAGAATAAGCATTATCTTCTTTTTCTGAAAGAGCATTTTTTACATCAATTGAAATCGGAATTTCTTTTAAAGCCTCTCCTTTATCTTTATGCATTATTACATCAATAAGTGAAAATAATCCTGTTAAAAAGAACTTATCATTATTCTCTCTAAATTTCGATTTTTTAGAAATCTGTTCGGCAAATCTCGCTCTTATCAATGCAGTTTCTGCAACCGCTTCAGGTGTGCCAATTGTCAAATCTTCAAGCATTAATACAAAAATATACCTATTTATTTCATTAAATCCAATTCTAACAAGTGCAATATCAAGCGATTCCACTTTTTTCCTCGAATAAAATGCAACAGAATTTACTAACTTTAAAAATTTAAACGTCATTGAAAAATCTTTTTTTACAATTTCAGTTAATTTCTTATAATTTGGTTCTTCTTTTTTTAATTCATTAAGAGCTGAAATATGAGTTATATTTAATGATTTTATATTTACACCTTTAATTATTTGAGGTTTTTCAAAAAAGAAACCTTGAAAATATTGACAACCAATTTTTTTTGCTTCAATATATTCATCATTAGTTTCAACTTTTTCCGCTAATAGTTTTACATTAAATTTTTTTAATCTATAAGCTATTCTCAATCTTTCAAGCTTATCTGTTAATAAAAAATCTATTTTAACTATATCTGCTAATTCAATTAATTCATCATATTCATAATCTAAAACAAAATCATCAAGAGCAATTGTAAATCCTAATTCTTTTAATTGTAAAATTTTTTCAATTACTTCCTTCTCAGGTTTTACATCTTCTAAAATTTCAATAACTATTTTTTCATTATTAAACATTGTTGGAACACCGCGCTTAATTAAATCTCCCGTAAAATTTAAAAAAGCTTTCCCTTTGTCAATAACATCATCAAATCCAATGTTTATGAAAGTATTATTTATTACATTTAAAGTTGCAGCATTCCCATCTGAAATATCCATGGTTTGAGATTTGCCACGATATAATAATTCATAAGCTACGATTTGTCCATTATCATTTAGTATTGGTTGTCTTGCAACATATACTTCCATATCCACCTCATTACAAATGAATCTATATTTCTATTATATGTTAATAATTGTTATTATGCAATTTTATCTCATTTTTTTCTGAATTAATTATCAAAAAAATCGCAGTGATTTTCACTGCGATTTACAATAATTACATTCTTTTAAATATTTCTTTTGCTTTATTTAAAATTTCTTTCTCATCCATTAAAGTAAGTATTCTATTTCTCATTAATATTTTACCGTCAATTATAGTATCTGTCACATCTCTTGCAGATGCAGAATAGACTAATGCTGAATATATCTCACTATCATTTTCAAGACTAATTGGATTATAAACATTATTTAAATCTAAAATTGCTAAATCTGCTAATTTACCTTCTTCAATACTTCCAAGCAAATCACTTTTATTCATTGCACCTGCACCACCTAATGTAGCCATTTCAAAAACTGTTTTTGAATCCATTACAGTTGGATCATGTAATCTTGGTTTATGAATAAGTGCAGCATTTCTCATTTCCCTAAACATATCTAGATTATTATTACACGGTGCACCATCAGCTCCTAACGAAACACATGCACCCATCTCTAAAAGTTCAGGTATTTTTGCAAAACCCGAAGCTAATTTTAAATTAGAATTTATGCAATGAGCAATTTTTGTTTTTGTTTTTACAAGAATTTCCATTTCTTCTTTATCTAAATGAATACAATGAGCTAAAATAAGTTTCTCACCAGTTAAACCTAATTTATCCAAATATTTTATATTCCTCATTCCATGCTCTTTTTCAACTATATTAATTTCTCCTAAATTCTCAGAGGCATGAGTATGAACCATTAAATCATATTTTTCAGATAGCTCTTTTACACCTAAAAGTAATTTTTCAGTACATGAAACAACAAATCTTGGTGCTAATGCATAATCTATTCTTCCATCAGCAGTTTTATGATATTTATTAATCAGCCTTTCAGCTTCAATAAGAGATTCTTTATAATCTTCCATTAACTCGTCTGGAACATTATCACCATGATCCATCATGCATTTACCAACTATAGCTCTAAAACCAGTTTCTTTAATTGCTTCAAAAGCCGCCTCCGTATGATTAACAGTTTCCATATCTATTATTGATGTTGTTCCGCCTTTAATCAATTCAGAAATTCCTAATAAAGAAGAAATATAATTAGTCTCATAAGTATGTTTCGCTTCAAATGGCCAAATTTTCTTCTGAAGCCAATCTAAAAGTTCCATATCATCAGCTTTTCCTTTAAATAAACTTTGAGTTAAATGTATATGTGTTTGAATCAATCCAGGAATAATAATTTTATCAGTCGCATCAATTATCTCAGCATCTTGAACACTAATATTTTCTTTTATTTCACTTATTTTATTATCAATTATTAAAATATCCTTTTTTATAATTTCCCTGTTATTATTCATGGTTACAACTAAGCCGTTTTTAACAATAATTTTATTAGTCATTTCATCTCTCCTTATCGATTACTTATAATTTAATTATAATAGAGATTTCAAATTATTTCATTATTAACACCTTACAATTTGCACCCAGTTTTTTATATTTTAAACATAACAAAATGGTTAAATGCAACAAAAAGGCCATCCAATCGAATGACCTTAGCCATTAATTCTAAACAAATAGTATTTTAATTACAAATAATAGTGCAAGAAAATATGATGCAACAGGAACCTCTTTATATCTTCCTGTTAATACTTTTAAAATAACATATGAAAGAATTCCAAATATAATACCTTCTGAAATTGCATAAGCAAGCGGCATCATTATAATTGTTAAAAACGCAGGAATCGCTTCTGTATAATCAGCAAAATCAATCGTTTTTATAGGTGACATCATAAATAATCCTACTATTATTAATGCAGGTGCAGTAGCTGCTCCTGGAATCATTAAAAATATTGGAGCAAAGAAAAGTGCAAGGAAAAACATTATTGCAGTTGTTAATGCAGTTAAACCTGTTCTTCCACCTTCTGATACACCTGATGCAGATTCAACATAAGTTGTAACAGTTGAAGTCCCAACAATTGCACCGAAAGTAGTTGCAATAGCATCAGCCATTAATGCTTGTTTTACTCTTGGAATATTTCCTTTTTCATCGATCATACCTGCTTTTTCAGAAACACCTATTAATGTTCCAACAGTATCAAACATATCAACAAATAGGAACGTAAACAATACTATTAACATATCTATAGTAAATATTTTATCAAATTCAAACTGAAATAAAATTGGTTTTAAACTTGGTACCCCAGTAAAAGACTCAATACTTGGAATAGAAGTCACTCCTAAAGGAATAGCAATAATCGTAGCTCCTAAAATTCCAAAAAATAATGCTCCTTTTACATTTTTTGCAAGTAACATACCTATTAATAAAAGTCCAAAAATTGCAACTAATGAAGTTGGTGCTTTAAGATCTCCAAGCATTAATGGAACACCTTGACCTTGAACAATTAATCCTGCATTAGTAAATCCAATAAATGCAATAAATAATCCAATTCCAACTGAAATTGCTTTTTTTACATTTGTAGGAATACAATTTATTATAGCTTCACGCACATTAAAAATTGTTAAAATAATAAAAATAATACCTTCTAATAATACAGCAGTTAATGCAAATTGCCATGAATATCCCATTTGAAATACGACAGTATATACAAAAAATGCATTTAGCCCCATTCCAGGTGCTAAAGCAAACGGTAAATTAGCATAAAATGCCATTACAAGTGTTCCAACAAAAGAAGCTAATGCAGTTGCAGTAAATACAGCCCCCATATCCATTCCAGTTTCAGATAACATAGCTGGATTAACAGCTAAAATATAAGCCATTGTCATAAAAGTTGTTATACCTGCCAGCATTTCTGTTTTTACATTAGTGTTAAATTCTTCTAATTTAAACGTTTTTTCAAAAAAACTCATCCTTACCTCCTATTAATATCAAATTCACATTTACATTATACCAGAATTCCTGAACAATAAAACGTTTTTTTAAAAAAACGTTCGACTTGAATCTTTATGCTAATTAATATATACTTATGAAAATCAGGAGGTCATATGAACATTATAGAGTTATTAAAAAATTTACATATATTTTCAAAAGAAATTCAAATTCTAATTGTTTCAGCTCTTCCGATAATTGAACTTCGCGGAGCTATTCCAATCGGACATATTTTAGGATTAAATTCTATTAGTGTATTTATTATTTCGCTTATTGGGAGTATGTTACCCGTTCCTTTTTTATTAAAGTTTTTAAATCCTATTTTTAAAAAAATAAGAAACTATTCTTTTTTTAGAAAACGTATAGATAAAATTACACATAGAACTTTAAGAAGAATTAATAGAGCTAAAAGATTTTCATTAATTTCTTTAATGATCTTTGTTGCAATTCCACTTCCAGGCACTGGAATATGGACCGGATCACTCGCAGCATGTCTAACAAATCTAGATTTTAAAAAAGCTTTTTTAGCTATCCTTATTGGCAATATAATTGCAGGCGCAATAGTTACATTCATTACAATTACAACTATTAATATTTTTTAATATAATTGTAATTCATTTGAAACATAAATAGTATATAATACTAAAGAGGTGATAATATGAAAAAAAGAAATCAATTTTTCATCATTTTTTTAGTTTTTTTGTTTTTTGCATTAAACTTTTCTTATGGTGAAACATTAAACGAAGATGTTAAAATTCAAGTTTTAACACCAAATATTAATTATATTGAAAAAACGCAATTAACAAATGAAAAATGGATTATTATTAAAAGTCTTATCATTGACATTTCTGATGAAAACACTAACATTACCACTTTGTTTAATGATAAAAATTTGAAGGTTCCAAAAACTTTAACAAGCTTATGTAAAGAAACAAATAATTTAATTGGTGCAATAAATGGCGACTTTTTTAATTCAAATGAACATACTGCAATTGGTCCAATTATAGATAACGGAAATTTACTATATAACGGCACATATGATAGTAGATTTAATACATTTGGATTAACAAATATTAATACCCCGTTTATTGCAAATTTGAAAAAGTTTAATCCTATTATCAAAACAAAAAATATGAATATCGAAATTGATTATAAGAATAAAGACTATAGCGACTTAAATAATATAGTTTTATTAGATGAACACTTTGATAGATTTTCGTTTGGAAATACTAAAAAAAATACTACCACTGAAATTGTTATAAAAGATAATTTAATCATAGATATTCGATATAATCTGGCACCAATAGAAATACCTGAAAACGGATTTATTATTGTAATTCCAGACACTAAGAATTTAAATATTTCTACTTTAAAAATAAATGATAAAATATCAATTATCAACCCTAAAATTACAGATATGATAAAAACAGCAATCGGAGGCGGCTCAATATTAGTTAAGGATAGCGAAATTTCTTCGAATTTCAGTTTAGAAATATCTGGCGAACATCCCCGAACTGCAATCGGTTTTACTAGTGATAAAAACCATATTATTATGACTACTATAGAAGGAAGAAAACAATTTGTTCCTGGAGTAACAGAAAACGAACTTGCTCAAATAATGATTGATTTGGGAGCTGACTATGCACTAAATCTTGACGGTGGAGGTTCTTCAACGCTTTTAGTTAGAGAATTTGGAATAAATGAATTAACTACTATGAATTTTTTATCAGATGGTAGCGAACGAAGAATTTATAATGGTATAGGTATTGTTTCAAATTATGAAAAAGGAACTCTTAATAATATTAAAGCTACGCTTAACTCTACTCACAGTATTATTAACAATCCAATTACAATAGATGTACTTGCAACCGACAAATATTTTAATCCAATTGATATTTCTTACGATAAAATTAAATTTGATTCAACTATAAAAGGTGATTTTATAAATAATGAATTTTATCCTCTCGAAGTTGGAAAAGGTTATATTATAATAAACTATGATAATATAACAATTAGAAAAGAAATATTTATTCATGATGAAATTTCAGAAATTAAACTAAATAGTTATCATTTTTCATTAAAAAAAGATGAATCAGCTAGTTTAAATCCTATTTTAATTTCAGAAGATGGATATGAAATACCGGTTTCATTAAATATGTTAGAATTAACATTAAATAATGAATTAATAAATATTGAAAATAATAAAATTACACTTCTTGATGATATTGAAAATTATGTAGTTACTATAAATTATAAAAACACAAGCACTGATTTTGATATAAATATGAATAATTTTGATACTGTTATTGTTGATGATTTTGAAATATTAAAAGGAAATCACGAAGTTTATCCAATTGACTTAAATGGAAATTTCAATTTATTTAATTCTTCTTTAGATAGAACGCATTCGGGAAGATTGTTTTATGATTTTACTAAATATCCAACAAAAACAAGAGCTTCATATTATGTTTATGAAAATCCTGTTTTAATCAATAAAAATGCAAAAAAAATTGGTCTTGATGTATTTGGTTATCTTGGCAAAAATCATTGGTTAAGAGTAAAAGTTTCTGATAACACAGGTACATTTTACAACTTAACACTGTCAAGAAATATTGATTGGGATAATTGGAAATATATTGAAGTTGAAATACCAGATAATATTGTTAAACCAATAAAAATTGAAAAAATATATTTAGTAGAAACAGATTTTTCAAATTCAAATTCCGGAGTAATTCTATTTGATAATTTACAAATAAAAATTCCTAAAGAAAATTTATTAAATTCTACAACAAATTATAAAAATATATTCGATGAAACAATGGATCTAAACTATACTCAAGATAATTTATATATTTCAAATGAAGAAAATATAAAAATTGATTCAGAAAAGTTTAAACTTTTAACAAATTCTGAAATGCTTCTTGAAAAATATCCTTTAAACAGTTTAAATACTAATAAGCCATATGAATATATTAAAGATGAAAACAAATTAATTTTAACACTAAATAATTCAAATCAAACTTTATTAAATAATCATGGTAATCAATGGTTATTCTTAAAAAAATATATTTTAAGTGATGATAGTGCCAATTTAATAATATTTTTAACTGATGAATTTGAATTTAGTAATATACTCGAAAAAGAATTGTTTTTTAGCTATCTTAAAAAACACAAGCAAAAGAATGACTCAAATATATTTATAGTATCAACAAATGATAAATTTTTATTAACTTATGATAAAAGTTATCCTATTATAAATTTAGATAAAAACGAATATTATGTTTTAAAATTTAATTTCTTCAAGAACTTTGCAAAATTCAAATTAGATACTTTAATAAATTAAAGCCCAATTCAATGGGCTTTTTATTTGCTTACTTATTTTATTAAACTGATAATAAATGGAATAGTAATAATAGAAAGTAATGTAGTTATAAACACTCCTTTTGAAGCAAGTTTATAATTTGCATTATATCTAGAAGAAATAATAGCTGTATTTGCTGCTGCTGGCATTGCAGCAATAAGTACAGGTATTTGTAATAAATACCCATCTACATTGAAAAAGGTTAAAATAATATACATTAATCCAGGCATTACAATTAATCTAGCAAATGATAGTACATAAATTTTCCATCCATTTACTATATCTTTTATATGAATTTCTGATAAAATAAATCCTATCATCATCATTGAAAGCGGTGTTGTTGTACCACCAACCATTGATAATGTCGATTTAATAAACTCCGGAAGTTGAATTTGAAATGAAAATAATATAAATCCAACTATTACAGCACATAATGCAGGATTAATAATTGATTTAATATTTTCCTTAATACTCATATTTCCATTTTTTTTCCCTTTTATTATATAAACACCGTATGTCCATAAAACAATAGTAAATCCAAGATTAAATATTGCCGCATAAAAAACTCCCTGCTTCCCTAAAACTGCATTAACAATTGGATATCCCATAAAACCACTATTTGAAAAAATAATAATAAACCTATATATGTTTTCTTCATTTTCAGGTAGTTTTATGATTTTAACAAATATTTTACCAAAGATAATTGCAATAAAATACATAAAAAATGAAATTCCAATTAATTTAATACTATTATTTAATATATCAACCGAAAAATTTGAAAGCATTGATACTAAAATAAATGCCGGTAAAGTTACATTTAATACCAATTCGCTAACATCTTTTTTCATACTATCTTCAACAATATTAAGTTTTTTTATAAAATATCCAATAATTATTAAACTAAATAAAACCACTACTTGATTTAATGCTATCATTTAATCCTCCCTTTCCAGATGTAAAAAATTATAAAAATCATTATACTCACTAGTTATAAAACTATAGATTAATGATTTATCTACAATAAAATCTCCATTTAACTCTAAATTCTGATATTTTTTAAGTTTATTTATAATTTCATCTATATTTTTTTCTTTAAATGATGAAATAACTAATTGATTAGAATTAGTAAAATAATAAATTCCATAAATATCCTCATTTAGAAAATAAGTTTTCTTCATAACATGATTGTTGTTACTATTATATTCAGTAAATAAATTCCCATTTCTATAGCTATTTTTCATAACCTTACTATTTTCCTTATAAAATTCATCTTCTGTTTTTTTATCGTTAACATAATAAGTTGCAATATACTCTTTTCTGTTTAATATTAAAGCTGCTTCAATTGAGCAAAGATCTAATTTTTCAATAACTTCTGCTTCAATTATTTTTTTATTTTCAACTTTTAATTTAGTATTTATTAATCTATATTTATTTTCAAAATCAATTAATGATTCACATAAATAACAATTAGCTTCACCTTTTTTGATATCATTTTTCAATAATGTAAATGGACTTTTTGTAATTTCAAAATTAATATCTTTTAATTCTAGAAGATTTGCTATTTTATCATTTGCTATTACTCTCATTAAATAATAATTAATAAGTTCATAATCATTTCTTAATTTTAGACACATTTTTTCATTTAGATTTTTAATTTCATCTTCATTAATAGTAATATTGAGATTTAAAATTTCATTATAACTTTCATCTAAAATATCATAAATTTCAAAATATACATCCGAAATATTAAACGCTTCCTTAATTAAAAATTTAAATTGATTTTCATTAATTTTTTTTAATTTTCCACCAAGTCCACCAATAGTTTCATTTATTCTATTTGTAATTTTATCTTTATCTTTAATATCAACTCTATAAAAGCCATCAATTCCATATTCTTCAAAATCCAAGTGATAAATATCCACAAATGTATTATAATAAGCAACTACACCTACAACACCCATAAGTCTTGTATTGGTAACGTACGCTTTTTTTATTTTATTATTATAATCATTTTTAAAAACATTTATATTTTCCATATCTACTCCTTATATTCACCTAACATTTTAACATAATTATGAATTTACAGTAAACATTAATTTGGATAAAGAAAAAACCACTCAAAGAGTGATTTAATCATTTACTTAATATTTTCAATTTTTAATAAAAATTCTTCCTTAATTTTTCTTAATTTTTCTTGTGATTTTTCTTTTGTATCACCTTTTATTGAAAAATAGAATTTTATTTTAGGCTCTGTACCCGATGGTCTAATAGCAAACCATGATCCATCTCCAAAATAATACTTAAGGACATTTGAAGAAGGAAGTCCAGTTTCTTCAGGTTTTAAACAATCAATAGTTTTAAATATTTTTTCACCATTTAATTCTTCAACAAGTCCTTCTCTTAATGATAAAAGCATTCTTTCAATCTTTTCAGCACCAGTTTTCCCTTCAAGAGTCATTGAAACCATTTCTTCACTGAAATATCCGAATTTCTTATAAATACTATCAAGTCTATCAACTAAATTGATATTTCTTTCCTTATAAAATGCTGTCATTTCTACAAGTAACATACTCGCAATAATTGCATCTTTGTCTCTAACAAAAGTCCCTCTTAAATAACCATAACTTTCTTCAAATCCAAATAGAAATTTACCATTTGAATTTTCAATTTCTTCACCAATAAATTTAAAGCCTGTTAAAACTATTTTATGTTTAACTCCATATTGTTTAGCTATTTTTTCTATTATACCTGATGAAACTATCGAATTAACAATATATCCATTTTTAGGTACTGTATCATATGAATTTAAAATATATTCTAATAGTAACATTCCAATTTGATTACCATTTAATGTAATATAATCATCGTCTTTTTTTACCATAATCCCTACTCTATCAGAATCTGGATCAGTGCATATTAATAATTCTCCATCATATTTTCTTGCATATTTAAGAGCATATTCAAATGCTTCTTTTGATTCAGGATTCGGATTCTTAATTGTAGTAAAATTTCCATCCGGAACCATTTGTTCATCTACTAAAATTAAATTTCTTAATCCTTTTTCAGTTAACACTCTTTTTACAGGGACCGCACCGCATCCATGAAGTGGAGAAAATACAACTTTTAAATCTGTAGATTCTATAACTTTTTTATGAATACTTAATTCCTTAACATCTCTAATATATTTATCTATAAGTTCTTTTTTAATATATTCAAATTTATTCATTTTTAGAGCTTCATCTTCAGATATATATTTTACTTTTAAAAAATCATTAATTTTATTTACTTCATTTATCAGTCTATCGCCTTTATCCGGAACTAATTGACAGCCAGTTTCATCATATACTTTATAACCATTATATTGAGCCGGATTATGACTTGCAGTAATCATTATGCCACCATTACATTTTAATTCTCTAACTGCATATGAAAGTTGAGGTGTAGCTTTTAAAGTGTCAAATATATAAGCTTTAATTCCATTTGCTGCCATTACAAGTGCAGCCTCTTTGGTAAATAATTCTGATTTATTTCTTGGGTCATATCCTATTGCAATACTTAAATTTCCACCACCAAATTCATTTTTAATATAATTTGCAAAACCTTGTGTTGCTCTTCTAATAATATACTTATTCATTCTATTTGTTCCTGCTCCAATAATCCCTCTCATTCCTGCAGTACCAAATTCTAAATATTTGTAAAATCTATCATCAATTTCATTCTCATCAGTTAAACTCTTAAGCTCAGTATGAAACTCCTCATCAAAATAATCATCATTTAACCATTCATTATATACTTCTCTACTACGCATATTTTCACTCCTCACCATAATAAATTATAAATAATTTCGTTAATATTTTCTTTATTACATTTTTAGGCAATAATTCAATTTGCTGCGGCAAATGCATAAATGGTATATATTTATACGTTGAATTAAAACTAATACTTTCATTAAAATCCATTTTTTCACTAATCATTCTATTAAACTCATTAAATTCATATATCTTCATTTCATCAATTAATAAATATTCAGCTATTTTTTCATTAAAGCGAATAAATAAATCCATATAAGAATAATCATCTTCCATTTTAAGCATTCTCCCTAAGATTGGTAAAATTATCTCAAAAACATTTTTTTTATTCACTCGACCTTCAAAATTAAATAATTTATATATTTTTTTAATTTTTTTATCACTTAATTTCAATATTTCATTAATAAATTTTTCTTCATTTTCTTCTATTTTAATATAATATTTTGTTCCATAAAGTTTTTTAATCACTTTATAGGCATCAAGATATCCATACATAATACCTTTTTTAGTAATCTCAGGATTTACTTCAATTGTTCTCGCAATTTTTCTACTGGGTCGAATTCTAATAATATTTAAATCGTCTTTTTTAATTTTTCTTTTAATACCTGCTCCAGCTATCTCAATAGTAATTATATCTTTAATCCCAGTTTCAGACATTAAATTTATCGGACAATTATCATAAAATCCACCATCAATATAAGATTTTCCATCAATTTTATCTAATTTAAAAATAGGCAAACTCGCTGATGCTATTATATAATCAATTAATTTCCCTTTAGGAATGTCTTTAATAAATACTTCAATAGGATTAGCATCAGTAAAAGAAACTGTAATAAGACCAAAATTAATATCTGAATTTCTTATTTCTTCTTCATCTATATTGTCATTTAATAATTTTCTTAGAGGCGTTATATCTAATCCTCCATTTCTAACAGTTTCAATAATATAATTTAATATTTTTGAAATATCTTTAGTTTTAATATCGAAATTTAATAATTTAGTAAATGTTTCTTTATCTGTATTAATCGCCTTCGATAATTCCGCATTTTCCCATATTGAATAGGCTTCATCAATTTTTCCAAGAGCAAGAAATGCTCCATTTATTGCACCTATTGACGTGCCAGTAATCGTATCAAATTTATAACCCATTTCATACAGTGCTTTTACTGCTCCAATCTGATAAGAACCTTTAGCTCCTCCACCCTCTAACACTAATCCATACATATTATCACCCCATAATTAATATAATCATATTTTAGTACAAATTATTACATTATTGTTATATAATTATTATAACATATTTTAAGGAGTAAATGATGAATTCTATCGATAATAAAATAACTAAATTACATAATATTATAGACTCAAATCCAAATCTTGCAAATAAAGACTCTCTTATTTTATATAAAAATAATTTTGAAACTATAGATGATAATCAAAAAAGCGACCTTATTTATATTATTTCTGCAACATATTGGATTTTAGGCGATTATAAAAATGCAATGAATTATGCACAAAAAAATATTTCTAATAATTATTCAATAACCGGAACAATTAATGCTTATAAAATTCTTGGTAATATAACAGCTGATTTAGATAATTATTTAAGTGCAATAGATTATTATAATAATGGTCTCCAATTGGCAATAGATAATAATATTTCAGAAGAATATTATGCATTTTATGCAAACATTGGAATCATTTATAATGAAATAGGGGATTATGCAAATGCTATTAAATTTAATTTAAAAGGAATAGAATGCATAAATAACAGTAATATTAATATAGCTGCTCCAGAAATAAATTTAATTGAAACTTATATTATTATTAAGGATTACGATTCTGCTCTAAAATATCTGAAAATCGCAAAAAAACTAATATCTAAATCAGAAAACAATTCTGCAAATGCAGATATAAATAATGCCTATTCTAAATATTATTTTGCAAAAAAAGAATATGAAAAAGCACTTGAACACTGTTATCTTTCAATTGAATTTTCAGAAATTGCTAATAATAAATATAGAAATATTGAAAACTTTGTTCTTATCGGGGATATTTATTTAGCTTTAAAAAATAATATATTCGCAATTGAGAATTATAAAAAAGGATATAATATAGCTAACGAATTTGCTGATTTTATTCAAATTTCTAAATTGTCATCTAAACTTGCTGAACTTTATGTTGAAATTAACGATTCAGTAAATGCTCTTAAATATTACCAATCGTACTATAAAGCTACTACTGAAAAAAACTTATTAAATAATAAAAATATTAAAGAACAAATAGTAATTAAAGAAAAAATTAAAGATATTGAATTAGAAAGAAAAATTATTTTAAAAGAAAATATTGAACTTACAAAAATTAATAAAAAAATGGAATTAATTAACAATATTGGAAAAGAAATAACATTAAATGCCGATTTTAAACGTTCTTCTTATAAAATAAATGCATTACTTAAAAAAGTTCTCAATATTGATTTTTTAATAATTTCATATATTAATCCAGATCAAAACTCATTAAAATATATTGAACTTATAAATAATGACAATAAAAAAATAAAAATGACTAGCAATAATGCTTCAATTGAAGATACACTTGCAATTTGGGTCATTAAAAACAATAAACCTATTTTTGACAATAATTATAGACTTAATTATAAAAAATATAAAAAAAATTTCAGGGAATCTCCTGAAAGTGCTCCTAATTCTGTTATTTTTATTCCTTTAAAATTAAAGAATAAAACTATTGGTTTTTTTTCAATACAAAGTTTTAAAGAAAACGCTTATACAAAAGATGATTTTAATTTTATTAACACATTATCCCCCTTTATTTCAATTTCACTTGAAAATAGTATTAAATCAGCCGAATTAATAAATGAGATTAAAACTAGCGAAAAAACAAAAAGAAAATTAGAAAAAGCAAATAAACAATTAAAAATCAATTCAGATTACGATGTATTAACTAATTTGCCAAATAGAAGATATTTGTTTTCACATTTAAAAAAGACTCTTAATATTTCTTTCAGAGAAAATAAGCCTTTAACACTATTAATAATAGATATTGATTATTTTAAACAATATAATGATAATTATGGGCATATACAAGGAGATCATTGTTTAAGAAAACTTGCGGCGATTTTCCAATCGTCCTTAAAAAGGAAATCTGATTTTATTGCTAGATATGGCGGCGATGAGTTTATTGCTATTTTACCGAACACAAATATTAATGGTGCGATTAAGATAATAGAAGCTATTAATACAAATCTTAAGAACGATTCAATTGAACATAAATATTCTATGGTATCTAACCAGATTACATTAAGTATCGGTGGATATTCAGCATCTGGAGATACAAAAATAAATCCAAGAACTCTTATAAAAAAAGCGGATGAATGTTTATATTATGTTAAAAACAAAGGAAGAAATGGATTTCATGTTAAATTTGATGATAAAAGGAAGAGTGATATCTAAAAAAAGATATCACTCATTTTTTTTAATTTTTATTTCAGTAAGTCCAAACATTAATGTACCAGTACATGCAATTTTATCATCAACATAAACACTAGCTTCGCCTTTTCCAATATTTCTTCTGAATTTTCCAAGTTTTACTTCAATTCTTAAAACGTCTCCTGGTACTACTTGTTTTTTAAAGCGTACTTTATCTATTCCTGCAAAAACAGCTAATTTATCTTTATTTTCTTCTAATGCCATTAATGCAACAGCACCAACTTGCGCCATAGCTTCAACAAGCAAAACCCCTGGCATTATTGGTTTATTTGGAAAATGACCTTGAAAAAAAGGTTCATTTGCACTAACATTTTTAATTCCAATGCAACTTTCTCCTGCTTTTAATTCAAGCACTCTGTCAACCAATAAAAACGGATATCTCTGTGGAATTAATTCCTTAATTTCTTCAATATTTAACATAACTCTCTCCTTATAACCTGATACTAATACTATGTGATAACATTATATACTAATTTATAAAAAAAAGAACAAGTTTTTTAAACTTATCCTTTATAATCAAAACTACTTCCTTTTTCATTTAAATTATCATAAAGCATTTTAGCAATTCCAATTCCTTCACCGCTAGAAATTTTATTAGACATTTCTTCATCTAGCATTGTTTCAAATATTTCTCTTGCATGTGATTTTTTTATAAAATCATTTTCACCAATAGTACTTTTCATACTTTTTAACATCATATTTATGAATATAGCTTCAAAATCCTCACATACTTTGACAAGTTTTTTAGTATCACCACTTTTTAATGAATCTTCCATAATCTTTTTAAAATCTTTATTTTCATTTTGACTAATTTTATTTGTTATTTCGCTAAAATTTAATTGATCAGAAATACCATTCATTTCCATTATTTCACCTACTATCTTTTAATGTTATTTGCAATATTCAACATACTGTCTACTGTCTGAATTGTTTTCGAATTTAATTCATAAGCTCTTTGAGCTGAAATCATATTTACCATTTCCTCAATAACTTCAACATTTGAAGTTTCAACATAACCTTGCCAAACTTCTCCGGCTGATCCGCTTACATTTTCTTGAGCTGTACCTGAAACATCATTATCTGTATATAAATTTTTACCAACACTCTCAAGCCCAATTGGATTTGTAAATGATACTAATTTCAATTTATTTACAAGTTCTTTTGTTCCATCATTTCTTTCAACAGTTATTTCACCAAGTTCATTTACATTAACTTTTGTAACATTTTCTCCAAGATCAATTTCACCATCTTCACCAATTATTGAATAGCCACTTGAAGTTGTAAGTTTTGAAGAACCATTTTCAATACTTATCTTAAAAGTACCATCTCTTGAATATTTTGCTTCACCATATTGATCATTTATAACAAAAAATCCAGGTCCATTAATTGCAAAATCAAGATCTTTTTGTGTTTCCTTAAAACTTCCATTACTAAAGTTTCTTGTTGTTGCAACTGTCATAACACCATTACCTATTTCTAATTGTGTTACTTTACCGTCTGTTCTAACAAAATCATCTGTTTGTAATTTTTCATACATTAAATCTTTAAATTCAACTCTTTGACTTTTAAATCCTACAGTGTTTACATTTGCCAAATTATTTGATATCGTGTCTATTTGTTTTTGAAGACTATTCATACCTGAAGCAGCAGACCACATAGCTCTCATTATTGTCCTCCTTATCCTCTAACTATTCCAACTTCGTTAATTACCTTATCTAAAGTTTTATCTATTGTACTAATCATTTTTTGACTTGATTCATAATTCTTATTAACATTTATCAATTTTATCATTTCTGAAATTGAATCAACATTTGAATTTTCTAAATATCTTTGTAATACTGAACCTTCAAATTCTTTTGTTTTAACTGTATTATTACTAACAGGAATAAAATAAGTATCTCCAACTTTTCGTAAATCTCCAATATTTTTAAAATCAACAACTTTTAATTTATCGATTATTTCACTACTTTTTATAATTTCACCAAATTCATTAATTCCAACTAAATAATCTGGTAAAGTAATATTTCCATTTATCCCCTGAACATGAAATCCTTCAGGAGTAACTAATTCATTTTTATCATTTAAAGTAAAATTACCTTTTCTAGTATACATAACTCTATCGCCAGACATAACTTCAAAGTATCCGCTTCCACTTAATGCAACGTCTAACGTTTTATCAGTCATTTTCATTTGCCCCTGTGAATGGTCTACATACACTCGTGTCTCTTTAACGCCTGAATTTATAGTTCCAATAATATTTTTAGCTACATCTTTTACTAAATCATTTTGAATAGCTCCATTTATAAGAACTTGACCCATCTCATTTATTTCATATTCATTAGCACCAATATATATTTCATTTCCAGTAGTATCAATAATTCTATTTCCTAAATTATCATTATAAGATCTATCTTGGTTTAAATAATATGTACTTAAATAACCATCATTATCAACAGAAAATTTAACATCTTTATTGTTACTTATTCCATCTTCAGTCATTATTCTAAAAAAACCATTTACAGTACTTAAACTATATTTATCATCATTTTTTTCTATTTCAATGTTACCATGTTTACTTTCCATATATGCATCTGATCCATTTGATCTAGTTAAAAATATATCGTTAAATGATTCTACTGTAAGATCATCTTTTTTATATCCAATAGTGTTGGCATTAGCTAAGTTATTTCCGATAACATTTATTTCTTTCATTGAAGTCAACATATTTGTTCCAGCTATATATAGTCCTCTTACCATAATAACACCTCCGTATCATTACCATTATCGTCATTTCAATCTTATTATTTAATATTTTTAACAAAAAAAACAACCTTCTTTGAAAGTTGTTTTTTTATTTTCATTACCATTTTCTTGAATTCATTTTACTATTAGATATCATATTTTTTTCTAAAGAACTTAAATGATTTAAAGATTTCCCCGTTCCCTTCGCAACACATGAAATTGCATCCTCAGCAATATATGTTGGAATTCCAGTTCTTTTTTCAAGTAATTTATTTAAATTAGTAAGTAACGATCCTCCACCAGTCATAACAATTCCACGTGATGAAATATCAGCTGCTAATTCAGGTGGTGTTTTTTCAAGAACAGTATGAACTGCATCACAAATATCATTTGTTTCTTCACTTAAAGCTTCAGCCATTTCTTCACTTGTAACAGAAATTGTTTTTGGAAGTCCTGTAATAAGATCCCTTCCTCTACATTCCATTTGTATGCTTTTGCTTCTTACAGACGCAGTACCTATATTAATTTTTAAATCTTCTGCTGTTCTTTCTCCAATTAACAAATTATGAGTTTTTTTCATATATTTCATAATTGCATAATCAAATTTATCTCCAGCAACTTTTATTGAATTACTTACAACAATGCCTCCAAGAGATATTACTGCAATATCAGTTGTTCCACCGCCTATGTCAATAATCATATTACCATCAGGCTTTGATATATCCAATCCAGCTCCAATAGCCGCAGCAATTGGTTCTTCAATTAAAAATGTTTTTCCGCCACCAGCTTCAATTGTTGCATCAATAACAGCTCTTTTTTCAACTTCAGTTACGCCACTTGGAACACAAATAATAATCTTTGGTTTAAAAAACCTTCTTTTACCACAAGTTTTATTAATAAAATGCCTAAGCATTTTTTCAGTAACATCATAATCAGAAATTACACCATCTTTAAGTGGCCTAATTGCAACAATATTTCCTGGAGTTCTTCCAAGCATCTGTCTAGCTTCTTCGCCAACAGATAGTACTTTCCCCGTATTTCTATCAAGTGCAACAACAGATGGCTCTTTTAAAATTATTCCTTCATTTTTTTTAAAAGCCAAAACACTTGCAGTTCCTAAGTCAATTCCAATTTCAAGTCCAAATCCAAACAATTAAATACACCTCACTAGTCATGAATTATTTCAGCTACTTCAACCCTTTTAATATTAGCGCCTAAACTATTTAACTTAATTTCTAAATCTTCATATCCTCTATCAATATGAAAAATACTATTAACATGTGTTTCACCTTTCGCAGCCAAACCTGCTAACACTAACGCTGCACCAGCTCTTAAATCAGTTGCAACGACTTCTGTTCCTTCAAGACCATTAACACCGCTTACAATTGCACTATGTCCTTCAATTCTAATATCAGCTCCAAGTCTAACCAGTTCAGAAATATGCATGAATCTATTCTCAAAAACAGTTTCATTTATTACGCTTGTGCCATCTAAAATTGTCATTAATGCCATAAATTGTGCTTGCATGTCAGTTGGAAATCCTGGATAAGGTAAAGTAGTAAGATCAACAGAATTTCCAATATCTGATGCATCTACACGAATTGTATCTTCCCCTATTTCCAATTTTGCACCACATTCAATAAGTTTTGCTATAATCGGTTTAATATGTGTTGGCACAACATTCTCCACCATAATATTTCCTTTAGTAATTGCAGCAGCAATCATAAAAGTTCCTGTTTCAATTCTATCAGGAATTATTTCATGTCTTGTTCCTTTTAATTTTTCAACACCTTCTATTCTAATTGTATCTGTTCCTGCCCCTCTTACATTTGCACCCATTTTATTTAAAAAATTAGACAAATCAATTATTTCAGGTTCTTCAGCAGCATTTTCAATTATTGTTTCACCTTCAGCAAGTGTGGCTGCCATCATAATATTTTCAGTAGCTCCAACAGAAGGAAAATCTAAATATATTGTTGCGCCAATTAATTTTTCTGCTCTTGCTTCGATAAAACCTTGCCCTTGTGTAATAGTTGCACCAAGTGCAGCAAATCCTTTTAAATGCAAATCAACTGGTCTAGCTCCTATTGCACATCCTCCTGGAAGTGAAATTTTTGCAACTCCAGTTTTTGCAAGTAAAGGCCCCATAACAAAAAATGATGCACGCATTTTCTGAACTAAATCATATGGTGCTTCTGACGTAATAATTTTACTAATTTGTATATATTTTTCATCTACTGATATATCTTTAAAAACCCCACCGAAATGAGTAATAACTTCTTTCATTGCTCTAACATCTTTTAAGTTTGGAACATTCTCCAAATAACACTCGCCTTCTGTTAATAATGTAGCTGCCATTATAGGTAATACAGCATTTTTAGCACCATTAACACGTACACGTCCAAATAACGGACCATTATTCTTTATAATAAATTTTTCCAATTAAATCCTCCTACGCATAATAAGTTACTCTATATTATTATATAGAAAAAGTCAATATTTTACCACTGAAAATACAATTTTTTTTCATAATTCAATAAAACAACTGTTTTTTTGTAATATTTATGTATATTTATTAATATTGTAAAAAAATCTACAAATGTTTTAGATATGCTGTTTAATCTCCTATAATATGCATATAAAATTGTCACTCGTTATACCTTGAGTTTAGAACTTTAAAAACAAAAAAACACTTACAGCGCTTGAAATTCAAGCGTTTTTTTATGAAAAAATATTTATTTTTATGTTGTGAGATGTGCTTAACTGTGATATAATAGAAGAAAAGGCGGTAAAACATGTATATACGATTAAGCAAAGGCTCTACTGGAAAATTTACAAAAGTTTATTTAGTTGAAGGATATAGAGATGAAAATGGTAAATCGAAACAAAGAATTATTAAAAAATATGGTAATTTAGAAGAATTGCAAAAAAAAGATCCAAATATATTGGAAAAATTAAAAGCTGAAGCAAAGAAGATTCCTAAAAATACAGTATATGTTGAATTAAATCTTAATGACTTAAATATAGATATGGAAAAAGATAAAAATTATGGATATTTCTTTTTAGAACAAATTTATAAAAAATTAGAAATAGATACTTTTTTAAAAAAAATATCTTCAAAATCAAATTATAAATATGATTTAAACGAAATTATGAAATTACTTGTTTATGGAAGAATACTGAATCCAGCAAGCAAAAAAACAACAGTTAAGCATCAAGATGAGTATTTTGAAGAATTTAATGTAACACTTGATTCTGTTTATGATTCATTAACTGAATTTGATGAAATAAAAGAAGATTTACAATTTCATCTAAATGAAAAAGTAACAGAAATATATGGTAGAGATGCTACACTTGTATTTTATGATGTAACTAATTATTATTTTGCAATTGAAAAAGAAGATGAATTAAAACGAAATGGAGTGTCAAAAGAAAAGAGAAAAACACCAATAGTGCAAATGGGACTTCTTATTGATAATAATGGATTACCAATAGCATATAAATTATTTTCAGGAAACACAAGTGACATTAGTACTCTTATTCCCTTTTTACAAGATATGAGAGAAAAATATAAACTAGGAAGAATTATACTTACAGCAGATAAAGGATTAAATAGTGGTAAGAATCTGTGTTATTTAAAACAACAAAATGATGGATATATAGTTTCTCAAAAAGTAAGAGGAGCAAAAAAAGCATTTAAAGAAAAAGTACTTGAAGAAAAAGGCTATAAATATAATAAAAGTGGAACATTCAAAATAAAATCATTCTTACAGGAAAGGAAAGTAAAGAATGAAAATGGTGAAAAAGAAATACTGAAAGAAAAAGTAGTTTGTTTTTGGTCAAAAAACTATGATGATAGAGAAAAAAATAAAAGAGAAAAGTTAGAAATAAGAATCAAAGAATATCTAAACAATCCCTCAAAATTTAAATCATCAAACAAATATGGCGTAAAAAAATATATAAAAGAGCATAATGTAGACGAAACGACAGGAGAAATTCAAGACGGAAAAACAGTATTAAAATTTGATAATGATAAATATGAAAATGATTTAGCATTAGATGGATATTATGCAATAATAACAAGCGAATTAAATTTAAATGAAAAAGAAGTAATTGAGAAATATCGTGGATTGTGGAAAATAGAAGAAAGCTTTAAAGTAATTAAATCAGATTTACAAGGAAGACCAGTATATGTCCGCAATAATGATCATGTAGAAGGACATTTTCTTATTTGTTTTATAGCTTTACTAATAACAAGAATATTGGAATTAGAATTAAACCATAAATATTCAATAAGAAAAATACAAGAAGCACTAAAAAATGCAACATGCAGAAAAATTGAAAGAGGAATTTACTCATTAAATAAACAAGATAAAGTGTTCCGTGAAATAGAAAAAAAGTATTCAGTAGAATTAAATTATAAATATATTAGATTAGAGCAATTACGATCATATAAAAAGGACATAATTCACAACGTTTAAAAAAATAAAAAAACTAGCTAAAACGCAGTAATATAAACGTTAATGGCTAGTTTTTCTCTTTTGAACTTCTAAACTCAAGTTATAATTAGCAATACACTTTTCTAGACAACAAAAAAGAGACAAGTTCAACTTGTCTCTTTCTTTTATTCTAAATCTGAAATCCTAATTCTATTTATTGCTCTTTTAAGAGATGCTTTTGCTCTTATCACATCAATTTCTTCAGTTCTTGCATCCAAAAGCTTTTTAGCTCTATCTTTAGATTTTTTAGCTCTTTCAATGTCGATTTCTTCTTGCCACTCAGCTGAATCTACAACTACAGTAGCTATATTATCACTAATCGTTAAGAAACCTTTTGAACAAGAAGCATTTTTCTCCTTACCACTATCTCCAATATCTATCCAAATATGTCCAGTAGAAACTGGAGTTACAAGAGGTTCATGATCATTTAACACACCAATCTCTCCTTCTGTAGTTTCTATAACAAACATCTGAACATCATCAGAGTAAAAATTTTTGTCTGGTGTAACAATTTCTAAATGAATTTTCGAACTCATTCAATCACCTCTTAAGAACTTCTATTTTCGTAAGCTTCTACTACTTCATCAATAGAACCTTTTAGGTAAAAATATGATTCATTTATGTGATCATACTTACCTGCAATTATCTCTTTAAAACCTCTTATTGTTTCTTTAATCGGAACATATTTTCCAACAGATCCAGTAAATTGTTCAGCAACAAAAAATGGTTGAGATAAAAATTTTTCTACTTTTCTAGCTCTGTTTACGATAAGTTTATCATCTTCAGATAATTCATCCATACCTAGAATAGCAATTATATCCTGCAATTCTTTATATCTTTGAAGAATTTCTTGCACACTTCTTGCAGTATTATAATGCTCTTCTCCAACTAATTCAGGCGCTAACATTCTTGAAGTTGAATCTAGAGGATCAACAGCAGGATAAATACCTTTTGCTGAAATTGCTCTAGATAATACTGTTGTAGCATCCAAATGTGAGAATGTAGTAGCTGGTGCTGGATCCGTTAAGTCATCTGCTGGTACATAAACCGCTTGTACAGATGTAATAGAACCTTTTTTAGTTGAAGTGATTCTTTCTTGTAATGCTCCCATGTCAGTAGCCAATGTAGGTTGATATCCTACTGCTGAAGGCATACGGCCTAAAAGTGCAGATACTTCTGAACCAGCTTGAGTAAATCTGAAAATATTGTCAACAAACAACAATACATCTTTTCCTTCAACATCTCTAAAATATTCAGCCATTGTCAAACCTGTTAAACCAATTCTCATTCTAGCTCCAGGCGGTTCATTCATTTGACCAAATACTAAAGCTGTTTTCGCAAGTACTCCTGCTTCTTCCATCTCATAGTATAAATCATTTCCTTCTCTAGTTCTCTCGCCTACTCCAGCAAATACTGAAAGTCCGCCATGTTCAATTGCAATGTTATTAATAAGCTCTTGAATCAATACTGTTTTTCCTACTCCAGCTCCACCAAATAGACCTGTTTTACCACCTTTTGCATAAGGACAAATTAAATCTACTACTTTGATTCCAGTTTCAAACATTTCACTTGCTGTTTCCTGCTCATCAAAATCAGGAGCTTCCCTATGAATTGAAAGTCTTTCTTTATCTTCAGGAATTTGTCCTTTATTATCAATTGTTTCACCCAGTACATTAAATAATCTTCCCAAAGTTGGCGCTCCAACCGGTACTGAAATTGGTTTTCCAGTATTAATTACTTCAAGGCCTCTAATCAAACCATCTGTAGAAGACATGGAAATACATCTTACAGTATTATCTCCAATGTGCTGTGCAACTTCGGCAACTATAACTCTGTCATCATACTTAACAATGATGGCATCATTAATATTTGGAAGTTGTTCATCTTCGAACTTAACGTCAAGTACTGGTCCAATAATTTGAACTATTTTACCAACATTTTTTTCCATATGTTAAAACTCACTTCCTCTCAACTTATTTTTATTTTAATGCTTCTGCTCCACCAACAATTTCAGTAATTTCTTGTGTAATAGCAGATTGTCTTGCTTTGTTATAAGTTAATGTTAATTCATCAATCATTTCATCTGCATTATCCGAAGCATTTTCCATGGCAATTCTTCTTGCTGATTGCTCAGCAGCTGAAGATTCAATTAATGCACCATAAATAACACTTTCAATATATTTAGGTATTATAAAATCTAATACCTCTTCAGCTGATGGTTCATAAGAAACCAAATCTTTCATTTCATCATTAACAGCATCTTTTTCTTTTTCCATATCAACTTCAACAGGTAATAAAGTTAAAGTCGTTGCAACTAAACTTAAACTAGAAATCATTCTAGTATATATCAATTTAATTTCATCAATTAACTCTTCATCATACATTTTCAAAGCAATTCCTGCGATTTGTCTTGCATCACTAAATTCAGGACTCTCTGAAATATGAGTATAAGATTTAATCGTTTTATTCAGTGAATTTTTAAAGAAATTTTTTGATTGTTTACCAATAGTAATTAATTTCACATTTGTATCATCAGCAGCAATTTGTTTTACTGATTCTTTTAAAATATTTGAATTATAACCCCCACATAATCCTCTATCAGCAGTTATAACAATATAAAGTGTATTTTTAGACTCTCTTTTAGTTAAGAATCTATGTTTTAAACTTTTTTCATTTTGAATAACACTTTTTATTGTTTCTAAAACTGTATCAAAATATGGTTTAGTAATATCTAATTTTGATTTTGCTTTTCTAAGTTTTGAAGTAGATACCAACTCCATAGCTTTAGTTATTTGTCTCGTATTAGATACACTTTTAATTTTCCTTTTTATATCACGAGCACCTGCCATAACTATCTCCTTTCAAAAGTCTCTAACCTACTACAACTTTCGAAGCTTCAGTAATTTTAAATCCTTCTTTAAATTTAGAGATAGATACTTTCAATTGCTCTTCAATCTCATCAGTTAATTTCTGCTCACTTCTAATTTTATCTCTTAACGAAGGATATTTTTCATTTACAAACTCTATATATTCACGTTCAAATCTTATGATATCTTCAACAGGAATATCCATAAGTTCCTTATTGATTACAGCATAAATAGTAACAATTTGATCAACAACATCTACAGGTCTATATTGTGGTTGTTTAAGAATTTCTCTTAATCTTTTACCATGACCTAATATATTTTTAGTTTCTTCATCAAGATCCGATCCGAACTGTGCAAAAGACTCTAATTCAGCATATTGAGCTAAGTCAAGTTTAATTTTCCCTGATACTTTTTTCATAGCTTTTATTTGAGCATCTCCGCCTACTCTAGATACAGAAATTCCTGCATTTACAGCTGGTCTTTGACCTGCAGCAAATAACTCAGTCTCTAAGAAAATTTGACCATCTGTAATTGATATTACATTTGTTGGTATATAAGCTGAAACGTCACCAGCTTGAGTTTCAATAATTGGAAGAGCAGTAATTGATCCTCCACCTAACTCATCACTTAATTTTGCAGCTCTCTCTAATAATCTTGAATGCAAATAAAAAACATCTCCAGGATAAGCTTCCCGACCTGGTGGTCTTCTTAATAATAATGAAACCGCTCTATAAGCAACAGCATGCTTAGATAAATCATCATATATTATTAAAACATCTTTTCCTTCATACATTAATTCCTCTGCCATTGCGCAACCACTATATGGTGCTATATATTGAAGTGGTGCAGGTTCACTTGCAGAAGCTAATACTACAGTAGTATAGCTCATTGCACCGTATTCTTCCAATTTCTGAGTTAATTGAACAACAGTTGATTTTTTCTGTCCAATTGCAACATAAATACAATATACATCAGTATCTTTTTGATTAATAATAGTGTCAATAGCTACAGCTGTTTTACCTGTTTGTCTATCACCAATTATTAATTCTCTTTGTCCACGTCCAATTGGAATCATTGAATCAATAGCTTTTATGCCTGTTTGTAACGGTTGATTTACAGACTTTCTAGCAATTACACCAGGTGCATTTGCTTCAATCGGTCTTGTTTTATCAGTTTTTATAGGACCTTTACCATCAATAGGTTGACCTAATGCATTAACAACTCTACCAAACATCGCCTCTCCAACTGGAACCTCAACCACTCTTTCAGTTCTTTTAACTATATCGCCTTCACTAATTTTACTATCAGAACCTAATAATACGGCTCCGACACTATCTTCTTCCAAGTTAAGACTCATACCATAAATATTACCAGGAAATTTCAATAATTCTCCTGCCATACATTTTTCAAGTCCATGAATTCTAGCAATTCCATCACCAACCTGAATTACAGTACCAGTATCTTCTACTTGAAGAGAAGATTTATAATTTTTAATTTGTTCTTTAATAACAGAATTTATTTCTTCTGGTCTAAGATTCATAATCTTCTCACTCCCATACTAAATAATTATTTTCGATATACTCTCTCCAATAGAATTCAATTTTGACAAAATCGAATCATCAATTACCTCATTGTCCATTCTTAAAATAACACCGCCTAATATTTCAGGTTTCACAATGTTTTTTAAAATTATTTCACTTTCAGTCGCTTTAGATAATTTTTCAATTAATTTTCTTTTATGTCCATCTGTTAATTCTACAACAGATTCTATAGTTACTCTTTTCACATTTCTACTTTCAAAAAGTAGATTATCAAAAAATATCTTAATTGAAAACATCTCACTTGCTCTATCTTTATCAATTAATAATTTTAAAAAGTTAGTAATTTCATTTGACATTTTACCACCATATACATTTTCAATTACTTCTTTTCTTTTCATTTTAGAAACTTCGGGTGAAATAAAAAAATTATAAAAATCTTTTTCTCTTTCAAAAGTTTCTATTATAAAATCCAATTCTCTTGCAATATCATCCACACTATTCATTTCTAAAGCAATTTCGAATAATGAGTTTGCATATGTTGACCCAACTAATTTTGCCATTTTGTATCCCCCACCTCATCAATAAATTGATCTATTAGGGCTATATGGTCTTCAAGTTTAAGATTTTTCCCCACAACTTTTGAAGCTGCCATTATAGTTAAATTACTTATTTCATCTTTTAATTCATTAACCGCTTTTATTTTTTCTCTTTCCAATTCAATTTGATTTTTAAGTCTTATTTCTTTTTCATCTTCACGTACTTTTTCCATAATTCTCGAAGCTTCTTTTTCAGCTACCATCTTAGCTTCTTTAATTATTTTTTTGCCTTCATTTTCAATTGTTTTAATTTTTTTGTTATATTCTTTCTTTAATTCATCAGCCTCTTCGTTTTTTATAGCAGCATTATCAATATCTGATGCTATTTCCATTTCACGTTTTTCAATTAATTCCGTTACAGGCTTAAATAACATTTTTCTAAGAAACAAATATAACACAAACGTATTAAATATTTGGAAAAAGAAGGTTGCATTAAATTCTACTAAACCAAGTCTTAAATTGGCTGTTATTAAATTAAATCCCATAATTCTGCCTCCTTTTTAAGGAATTTTATAATAATCCTATTAATGGATTTGCGAATAATAAGATTAAAGCTATAATCAACCCATAGATTCCTGTAGTCTCAGCAACTGCTGCTCCTAATAACATTGTTCTAACGATATCTCCTTGTACTTCAGGCTGTCTTCCTACACCCTCAGCACCTTTCCCTGCTGCAAATCCTTGACCTATTCCAGGTCCTATTCCTGCTATCATTGCTAAACCTGCACCTATTGCAGAACAAGCTAATACCAATGCTTTTCCAGTAATCGGTTCCATAATAATTTCCTCCTTAATAAAAACTTATTTATAGTAATTTAAGTAGCGGATTTGCAAACATTAATACTATAGCTATTATTAATGCAAAAATCCCTACTGTCTGCGATATTGCTTGACCTAAAAACATAGTTCTAATTATTACTCCTTGATTGCGCTCTCTTTTACCAACCGCTTCAGTTGCTTTCCCAGCAGCGTATCCTTGACCTATCCCAGGTCCTAACCCTGCAATCATTGCTAACCCAGCGCCTAATGCAGATGCCATAATTACTATTTTTGATCCACTAGCATTAACTAATGGGTTTCCATATAATAATATCAAAGCAATAACTAGTGATAATATGCCTGATGTTTCTGCTACTGCAGCTCCTAATAACATTACCATTGTTGTATTTTTAGAACTCTTAGGATTTTTTGCTACTGCTTCGGCTCCTTTACCAGCTGCGTAACCTTGTCCAATCCCAGGTCCTAACCCTGCAATCATTGCTAATCCGGCGGCTATTGCGGAAAATCCAAGCACAAGTGCTTTGTCCAAATTTGGATCCATCCTAATCCTCCTTGCTTAATATCCTTTTATTAAAGGATTTGCAAACATTAATACTAATGAAATAATTAACGCGTAAATTCCTGTTGTTTGTGCTACTGCTTGACCTAAAAACATTGTTCTAATAATAACTGACTGTAATTTAGGCCTCTTTCCTACAGCTTCCGTTGCTTTTCCCGCAGCATATCCTTGCCCTATTCCTGGTCCTATTCCTGCTATCATTGAAAACCCTGCACCAATTGCTGATGCTGAAATAATTAATGAAGCTCCTTCTAAATTAACTAAAGGATTCCCATATAAGAAAATTAATGCAATTACTAACGATAAAATACCAGAAGTTTCTGCTACTGCAGCTCCTAAAAGCATTATCATAGTTATATTATTCTTATTATCAGGGTTCTTAGCAACTGCTTCTGCTCCCTTACCAGCGGCATATCCTTGCCCAACACCTGGTCCTATTCCTGCTATCATAGCAAGTCCGGCACCAATTGCTGAAGCTGATAAAATCAAAGCTCTAGAGTCGAAGCTTAGTAACCACTCAAGGAATGTATAAATAAAATTTGTAGATTCCATATAATCACCTCTTCAAACTAATCTACTGCTATTGATATAAATACCATAGTTAACATTGCAAAAATGAAGGATTGTAATACTCCTGCAAATAAATCAAAATAGATATGAAATACAACTGGTATACCTGCTTGTAGCAATGGAATACCAATAAATTCAGGTGTGAAATTAGCTAGTGCACCATAAAGTAAATTTATTATAATCATTCCACCAACAATGTTCCCAAACAAACGAAAACCTAATGAAATTGGTGTTGCTAATTCACCCATAATATTCAGTGGTAACAGTAAAACAAATGGTTCAGCAAATCCTTTTAAATACTTAAGTCCATTATATTTAATTCCAAAAAAATGAATCATAAAAAATGTAACAATAGCTAAACTTAAAGTTGTATTTACGTCCGCTGTTGGTGGTCTAACACCAAATAACCCGGAAATATTTGAAATACCAATAAATATTAGCAAAGTTCCAATATACGGAGAAAATGCTTTTAATTTTTCCCCCATAGTTTGTTCAGTTAAATTATTAATTGAACTGACAACTAGCTCTGTAATAACTTGTGCTCCACTTGCTTTCTTTTTAAGATTTCTAGTAGCAAAATACGAAACTGAAATTACAATAGCCATAATTAACCAAGTAACTGTAACAGTATTAGTAATTGGCATTCCAAAAATCTCAAACACCTTTTGTGGACCAAAACCTTCACTCAAAATTATCCCTCCTTCCTATATATTCTTTTAAAATATTCTTTATCATTAAATAAATTTGTAAATATTACAACAAATTTTAATAATAGTAAACCAATAATCGTTGCATATTCGTTAATATAATTAGCTTTAATTGATATTAATACTACAATAGCTATTATACCATAACGCAAAAAATAATGTTTCGTTGTATAACTTTGTGCATTTCTAGGTTTCATTACTGAAGCTTTTATTAATGTCTTTTCTAATTCTATAAAATTTAAAATTGAAATAAAAGTTCCAAAAATAGTCCCAAAAATAATCCCTAATTTATCGTCAAAAAATATACATAAAATTATAGTAATTAAAACTCCTAAAATAAAAGTTAATTTAACAATTTGATTTCTTGTTTGTCTCAGTTTATTCATCTTCGTCATCTTTGTCATCTCTATTTTTTATACCTCTCATTGTATATTTAAATAAATTTAAAAAGGCAATAATTACACCAAGAATTATCATTGTCAGTAAAAATATATTGCCAGTTTGTAGTTTTTCGTCTAACCATTTTCCTAAAAAAAGACCTCCAAAAATAGGTATAATCATAATTAATGCTATTTGGCTAATCAGAGTTAAATTTTCATAATCTTTAAACTTTAATCCAGACACAAACTCCCCCACTTTCAGCTCTCTCATTCTAGATAATATAATACTTAATAAAGATTGTCAAAAAATAATCAATCTATTATTACAGTTACTTAATATATTATTATATTTCCATTTCTTTCATATCATCCGAAATTATTAATTTTGCAAAAGTAACTTTCTGTACCTCTTCAACTGTAAATTCTGGATTCTTTTCAATAAGAACTATACCCTTATCAGTGATTTTCATAACTCCCATTTCTGTTACTATCATATCAACTTGACTTTTAGCTGTTAAAGGCAAAGTGCATTCTTCTAAAATCTTAACATTTCCTCTTGAAGTATGTGTCATTGCAATTATTACTTTTTTTGCTCCTGTTACTAAATCCATAGCTCCGCCCATACCGGGTACTAATTTACCAGGAATCATCCAATTTGCCAAATTTCCTTTTTCATCCACCTGTAATGCACCTAAAACAGTATAATCAAGGTGTCCACCTCTAATTATTGCAAATGATGTTGCACTATCAAAAAAAGCTCCACTATTTTTAATAGTAGCAGGAAGCGCTCCAGCATTTGTTAAATTAGGATCTTCTTCACCTTCTTTAGGCGCAATCCCCATTCCAATAAAACCATTTTCAGATTGTAATGTAACATCAATATCATGTGAAATATAATTTGCCACCAAAGTAGGTAAACCAATACCTAAATTTACTAATTGTCCATCTTTAAATTCTTTAGCAACTCTTCTAGCAATTATCTCTTTTACTTTATTTTTATCCATTATTTATCATCTCCAACTATATAATCAACAAAAATATGTGGTGTCATAACAAAATTTGGATCTAGTTCTCCTACTTCTACAATTTCATCAGCTTCAACTATTACAATATCAGCAGCCATAGCCATTATAGGATTAAAATTTCTAGCTGATTTATCGTAAATCAAATTTCCATTTTTATCCGCTTTACTTGCTCTAATTAATGCGATATCAGCTCTTAATGGCTTTTCAACAATATATCTTTTACCATCAACTTCTAAAATTTCTTTTCCTTCTTCAACCACAGTACCAATTCCTGTTGGTGTAATTACTGCGCCAAGTCCCGCTCCATAAGCTCTAATCTGTTCAGCTAATGTTCCTTGCGGAACAAGCACTACTTCTAATTCTTTTGAATGCATTTGATTTCCAGTTTCTTTATTTGTTCCAATATGAGATACAATTACTTTTTTTACCATTTTATGAACGACTAGATCTCCATAATCTTGCCCTGGAAAAGAGGTATCATTTGCAATAAGTGTTAGATTCTTAACATTATTTTTAATTAATTCTTTTAAAATCTTTTCTGGTGAACCAACTCCTAAAAAACCACCAACCATTATTGTCATGTCGTCTTTTACAAGTTTTGCTGCTTCCTCCAATGATATTATTTTTTTCATTCTCCCCCCTTATAAAGTTTTAATTAGAATAATATGTTTTTATTGCCTCTACTATTCTTAAAGATGCTTTCCCATCCCCATAAGGATTAATAGCATTTGACATTCTCTTATATTGTTCATTATCATTTATTAATTCATTTGCTTCTCTATATATAACATTTTCATCAATCCCAACCATCTTAACCGTTCCAGCTTCCACAGCCTCAGGTCTTTCAGTTTCAGTTCTTAACACTAAAACTGGTTTTCCAAGCGCTGGTGCTTCTTCTTGTATACCACCTGAATCAGTCAGTATTAAATAAGATTTATTCATTAAATTTGCAAAAGGTTCATAATCAAGAGGTTCAATAAGATGAATTTTTTTATTATTTTCTAAATATTTTCTAGCAATCATCCTTACTTTTGGATTAAGATGCATTGGAAATATTAATTCAACATCATCATTTTCTAAAACTAATCTTTTTACTGCTTTAAAAATATTTTCCATTGGCTCACCTAAATTTTCTCTTCTGTGAGCAGTAAGAAGTATAACTTTCTTATTTTCATAATCAATTTTATTTAATGATTCATCCGAAAAAACATAATCATCCTTAATAACATTTACAAGTGCATCAATTACAGTATTTCCAGTTTTTATTATTTTTTCTTTACTAATATTTTCTTTAATTAAATTTGAAACATTTCCATCCGTTGGAGAAAAATGAATATTCGCAATTCTTCCAGTAAGGGCTCTATTTGCTTCTTCAGGGTAAGGAGAATATAAATCTCCACTTCTTAAACCTGCTTCAACATGACCAATATCAATTCCATTATAAAAAGCCGCTAAAGTAGCCGATAAAGTTGTCGTAGTATCACCATGCACCAATATCATATTTGGTCTTTCAACTTTAAATACTTCTTCAAGGCCTAACAAAATTTTTGATGTTATTTTACTTAAAGTTTGATTTTCCTCCATGATATCCAAATCATAATCAGGTATAATACCAAATCTTTTCAAAACTTGATCAAGCATTTCTCTATGCTGTGCTGACACACAAACAATAAGCTCAATCATCGGATCTTTTCTTAATACATTAACAACTGGTACCATTTTAATAGCTTCTGGCCTAGTTCCAAATATTGTCATAATCTTTATTTTTTCTTTCATAACAACTCCTATTCAACATTTGATGCCCGGTTTATTGGTATAAGAACTAATAAACATACCAATCCCATTGATATTAATGAATCCGCATATTTATCTACAGAATAAAATACAGCTGTAAGACCCAATAAAATCGAAATTAAATAAAGTACTAAAACAGCTCTTTTATGATTAAGACCCATATCTAATAATTTATGATGTAAATGGCCTTTATCAGCTTCCATAATCGGTCTTCTATTGATTATTCTTCTTAAAATTGCATACGTTGTATCAAATATTGGAAGTCCTAATACTAACACAGGTAAAAAATAAGTAATTGCAGCAGCTCCTTTTACAGCCCCTAAAACGGACACAACAGAAAGAAAATATCCTAGGAACAAAGAACCAGAATCACCCATAAAAACTTTTGCCGGATTAAAATTATACGGCAAAAATCCAAACGAAGATCCTGCTATTATAGCTAATAAAATTGCTGTTTCTATTCTACCATTAATAAGTGCAATATACATTAATGTAAAAGATGCAATTATTGTAGTTCCTGCCGCTAATCCATCCAACCCATCAATTAAATTCACTGTATTCGTAATACCTACTATCCAAAAAATTGTAGCCGGAATACCTAAAATTCCTAAATAAATATATTCTGTATTCGTAAAATAATTTGTAAATATTTCAATTCTAACACCAAATGCAACTGCAATTGTTGCCGCAATTATTTGCAGAAACAACTTCACTTTTGCTGGTAAATTATAAACATCATCTAGCACTCCAGTAATAACAATTACTAAAGCTCCTAAAGAAATTCCAAGTACAGTTTTAAATGGAAAATTTGTATAATAAAACATTGTAATCATAACAGAAAAAAATATTGCAATACCTCCAAGTCTAGGTATTGGTTTTGTATGAATTTTTCTTTCATCTTTGGGTAAATCTATTGCATTAATCTTTTTAGCAATTTTCATAGAAATTGGTGTGAAAAGTAAACAAAGAATAAATGCTATAAAAAATGGTCCTGAAACTCTATCTAAATAATTAATCATTTTTTCACTCCTATTTGTTTATCCTTATAACATTTTACTCTTATTTTGCCAATCAATCAACTATATTACAAAAAAAGCATAGCTTTTTTAAAAAAACTATGGTTTTTAATTTAATCTACTTTTTCAATTAATCCGTTTGGGAGTGTGTCATCATTATACACCCAATCTGCTACAGCAATTACTCTATATCTATCTTTGTCATCTCTAACTATTACTTGATCTATTCCAGCATTAATTATTAATCTTTTGCACATCGTACATGAATTTGCATTTTTTACATATTCACCGTTTTTTTTCTCTTTTCCAACTAAATAAAGAACCGCGTCTATCATTTCATCTCTTTTAGCAGAAATAATCGCATTTGCTTCAGCATGAACCGATCTACACATTTCATACCTTTCACCACTTGGTATATTATTTTCAATACGATAACAAACACCTAAATCAATACAATTTTTTCTTCCTCTCGGCGCTCCAGTATATCCCGTAGATATAATCTCATCATTACTTACAATTATAGCTCCATAATTCCTTCTTAAACATGTTCCACGTTCAAGTACAGTTTCAGCAATATCTAAATAATAATTTCTCTTTTCACGACGATTCATATATTCATCCCCTTATTTAGTACCGAACAATCTATCTCCAGCATCCCCTAGACCCGGAACAATGTAAGCATGATCATTAAGCTTTTCATCAATTGAAGCAATATATATATCTACATCTGGATGTTCAGTATGTAACGCTTTTATACCCTCAGGACATCCTATTAAACATACGAATTTAATATTTGTTGCACCTCTATCTTTAATAAATCTTATCGCAGCTCTTGCTGATCCACCAGTTGCAAGCATAGGATCAACAACAATTAAATCTCTTTCAGAAATATCTGGCGGCATTTTGCAATAATATTCAACAGGTTCTAAAGTTTCCGGATCTCTATAAAGGCCAACATGTCCAACTTTTGCAGCAGGTATCAAATCTAAAAATCCATCAACCATTCCAAGTCCTGCTCTTAAAATCGGAACAATTCCAACTTTTTTTCCTTTAATAATTTTAGATTTTGTAACGCATACCGGCGTTTCAACTTCAACATCTTCAAGAGGGAAATCTCTAGTAACTTCGTACGCTAACAAAGTCGATATTTCTTTTACTAATTCTCTGAATTGTTTTGCTCCAGTATCCTTATCTCTAATAAGAGTTAATTTATGTTGAATTAATGGGTGATTCATTTCATATACATTTCTCATATAATCTCCTTCGTATTAGTTTTCAATTTCCATAATTTTATCAACTCTACGTTGATGTCTTCCGCCTGCAAATTCAGCATCTAACCATGCACTAATAAGTTCAAGAGCTAAACCTTTTCCAACAACTCTTGCTCCAAACGCCAATACATTTGCATTATTATGAGCTCTTGCCATCTTTGCACTAAATGTATCACTCACAACAGCCGCTCTAATGCCACGAACTTTATTAGCAGCCAATGAAATTCCTATTCCAGTTCCGCAAATAACAATTCCAAGATCAGCTTTTCCAGATGCCACAGATTCTCCAACGGCTCTCCCATAGTCAGGATAATCAACTGATTCACTTGAATTAGTACCTAAGTCCATCACTTCAATACCGCGTGATATCAAATATTCAACAACATACGGTTTTAGCTCAAACCCTCCATGATCACAACCAATTGCAATTTTCAAAAAAACACCTCCATAATTTTATCAATTTTATATTTTAATTGTTTTATAACCTGCTGATTTATTAAGACGATTCATAATCGCTACTCCCATTCCTTCATTCTTGAAAGATTCAGAAATAACAACTTCCACATCATGTTCATCAAATTTTCTTAAAGCATTAAATAAATTAGATGCAATTTCATTTAAATCTTCTTTATTTCCTAGGGAAATAGTAAAGTTTTTATTAAATTTATTAACAAATTGCCTGCTTCCCATAAATCCGATTTTTTTATTAATAAATTTTTCTTTTATCAAACTATTAATTTCAAATATTTTTTGACTATTTAATTCATCATATTCAAGAATATAAACTTCTGCTTCAGGCGAATAATGGACATATTTCATCCCCGGTGATTTAGGTGTCATATCTTTATTTATTAAAGCTTCATCAAAAATAACATTCGGAATTACTTCTAAAAGTTTTTCATACGTAACTCCGCCAGGTCTTAAAACAGTTGGTATTTCACCAGACAAATCTAAAACAGTAGATTCTAAACCCACTTCACAGTTGCCACCATCAATAATACATTCTATTTTTCCAGTTAAATCTTCAATCACATGATCTACTACCGTAGGTGAAGGTTTACCAGAAAGATTTGCACTAGGAGCTGCAAGTGGTATATTTGCAAGTTCAATTAATTTTCTTGCGATTTTACTTGATGGCATTCTTATAGCAACCGTATCAAGTCCAGCAGTTACAATGTCGGGAACAATATCTTTTTTCTTGAATATTATAGTTAACGGCCCTGGCCAAAATTTACTAATAACTTTTTTCTCAAGTAGTCCATATTCTTCAACTAACACATCAAGTTCATCTATATTTGCAATATGTACTATTAAAGGGTTATCAGCCGGTCTTCCCTTAGCTTCAAAAATTTTAAGCAAAGCGTCTTCATCCAACGCATTTGCTCCTAATCCATATACTGTTTCAGTAGGAAATGCAACCAAGCCACCTTCATTTAAAACTTTTGCTGGATAATTTAATATTTTATTAAAATAATTATCCTTATCTATTCTAATGATTTTTGTTTCCATAAAATCTCCTTATTTTTTTACTCTCTTTCAAATGACCATTTAAGCATTGAAGGCGTTAACAAAGTAGTTACAACAACCATTAAAATTGCAATTGCCATCATTCCTTCATCAATTATTCCTAAATCCAAACCTAAATTTGCAATGATTAATGCTACCTCTGCTCTTGGAACCATTCCGATTCCGATTTGCAAAGCTTGATTTGAACTAAATCCAGAAAATTTTGCTCCAAAACCACAACCTATGATTTTTCCGAGTATAGCAACTAAAATTACTATTGAACCAATTCCTAATGCTGATACAGCCTGTTTTATATCAACATCCATACCAATTACTACAAAGAAAACCGGTATAAAAAATAATGTAGCAATCATATTTATTTCATGTGTTATTTTATGTTTATAACTAGTCATCGAAAATACAACGCCAGAAAAAAAGGCTCCTGTAATTGCAGCAATACCAAATCCTTCAGATAAAAAGGCAATCGATAAGCAAACAATTAATGCAATTGAAACAATTTTTTCGTTCAATTTATAAATATCATCAAATTTAATCAACAGATATCTCAAAAGTTTTCCTAACACCACAACGCCTACAAAGAATATTATTATATTAACAATTACCATTTCTATTTTTGTACCCTCACCAGGTTTTAAAATACTAACTGATAAAGTAAGTAAAATTACGCCAATAACATCATCAATTATTGCTGCGCCTAGAATTGCAACTCCTTCTTTAGTTCTTAATCGCTTTATTTCTTTTAATGTTTGAACAGATATACTTACACTAGTTGCAGTTGCAATAATCCCCATAAATACACTTGCTTCAAAATTATTCGTAAGTAAATAGGCTGTAATACTTACAAAAACTCCAGGCACAACAACACCAAAAAGAGCAATTAGTGATGATGATTTTCCGGATTCTTTTAATTCATCAATATCAGTTTCAAGTCCTGCGATAAACATTAAAAATATTACACCAATTTGTCCGATGTCTGCAACAATTTCAGTTTTAGCCATCAATCCTGCACCGAGTATAATCCCTGCTATTATTTGCCCAAGAACTTCAGGCTGATTAAATTTTTTAGAAATCATTCCTCCGATATTTGCTGCAAATAAAATTATTGCAATATTTAAAATATAAGCTAATTCACTATTCATACAAGACTTCCTTTCATTAACATTTCGTATCATATATTATTAATAACATTTCATTATAAAAAACACTCTTCATATAATAAAAATATTTTTTATTTACTTAATTTTTTTAAAGTTTCAGCTTGAAAATGCGTTGCAACTATATCAAGCATTTCATCGATTTCTCCACTCATAAAAGCTTCTAATCTATGAAATGTTATCGGTACTCTATGATCAGTAATTCTACCTTGTGGAAAATTATAAGTTCTAATTTTAGCACTTCTATCACCAGAACCAACTTGACTTCTTCTTTCAGCTTCAATTTCTTTATTTTGTTCACTTAATTCTTTTTCATATAATCTTGCTTTTAAAACTCTCATTGCTTGTTCTTTATTTTTAATTTGAGATTTACCATCTTGACAAGATACAACAAGACCCGACGGATTATGAGTAATCCTTACAGCAGAATCAGTAGTATTTACACTTTGTCCACCATTTCCAGAAGATCTAAAAACATCAACACGAATATCATTTTGTTTTATTTCAATCTCAACATCATCAACTTCTGGTAAAATAGCAACAGTTGCTGTTGAAGTATGAATTCTACCACTTGATTCAGTATCAGGTACTCGTTGCACTCTATGAGTTCCGCTTTCAAATTTTAATCTTGAATACGCACCTTTTCCTTCTATCATAACAGAAGCTTCCTTAATTCCACCCACTCCAGAAATACGAGTATTTAACATCTCAACTTTCCAACCTACTTTTTCAGCATAGCTAATATACATTTTTAAGATTTCAGCAGCAAAAAGACCAGCTTCATCTCCGCCTGCTCCAGCTCTTACTTCCATTATTACATTTTTATCATCATTCGGATCTTTTGGTAATAAAAGTATTTTTAAATCTTGTTCAACTATCGCAATTTGCTCCAAACTTTCATCCAATTCCATTTTTGCTAGTTCTTTAAACTCTTTATCTTTACTCTCACTTAATATTTCTTTTGCTTCTTCTATTGCATTTTTCAACTCTTTATATTCTCTATACTTTTCAACAATTGGTCGTATTTCAGAATGATCCTTAATATACTTCTGAAATTTAGTTTGATTTGCAATTATTTTTGGATCCGAAATTTTAAAATTCAGCTCCTGATATTGCTTCTCAATAAAATCTAATTTATCAAACACTGTACACCTCTTTCAACTATTTTTTATTCCTATTACAACTCTGTCTAAATTTTGAAAATCCTTTATGATTTCAATATTATAAAAATCATTTAAAAGCATCTTCTTAATATCTTCGCCTTGATCAAATCCAATTTCATATGCTAATAATCCATTATCAATTAAATATTTTATAGCTTCCTTTGAAATTCTTTTGTAAAAATCAAGGCCATCTTCTCCACCATCTAACGCTAAATTAGGCTCATGCCTTTTTATTTCAACTTGTAATTTTTCAATATCTTCACTTTTAATATATGGCGGATTTGAAACTATTATATCAAACTTTCCTTCATCTGTTAAGTTCTCAAACAAATCACTTTTAATAAATTTGATTTGATCTAAAACACCGTTTAACAAAGCATTCTCTTCAGCAATTTCCAAAGCTTTTGCTGAAATATCAACTGAAACTATTTCACTGTTTTTTAAGTGTTTCGCAAGGCTTATTGCTATAGCCCCACTTCCTGTTCCGATATCTAATACTCTTAAATTTTCCTTCTTAAAATACATTGCCAGTATTTTATCAATTAAAATCTCTGTATCCTGTCTTGGAATTAATACATTTTTATTCACTTTAAATTTCAAACCCATAAATTCCTGATTTTCAACAATATATTGAATTGGCATTCCACTTTTCCTAATATTTATTTTTTTAATTATTATATCACTTATTTCATCATTTATTTCTTTTTCAACATTTACTATCAAATCAATTCTTTTAAAATTTGTATATTCTAAAATTAAAATTTCAATTTCATTACGTGGATTATCAGAGAAAGATTCCAGCTCTTTCATCCCAAATTCAAGCATTTGTTTAATTTTCATTACTTATTGCTCTTTTTAATGCTTCTAACGCTACTTCTAATTGCTCATCATCAGGCTCACTTGTTGTAATTTTTTGCATCATCATTCCTGGATAAGATATTATTCTAAAAATAATATTATCAGTTTTCCCAGCAATTTTAATTATTTCATATGAAAATCCAGCAACTAAAGGTAATAAAATTATTTTATACACCACTCTCACTAAAATAGATTCCCATGAAATAAATGAATATATAATAATACTTATCATTAAAACAATTGTTAAAAAATTTGTTCCACAACGCGGATGCAATCTTTTATGCTTTCGTGCGTTTTCAACAGTTAATTCTTCCCCGCTTTCGTAAGTATATATTGATTTATGTTCAGCACCATGATATTCAAATACCCGTTTAATGTCTTTCATTCTTGATATAACAGTCAAGTAAGTTACAAATATAACAATTTTCATGATACCCTCTAAAGCACTTAAAATCATAACATTATCAGTTATTGATTTTAAAAAATTAATAATAAATGTTGGTGCAATTCCAAATAACAATGTTGCAAGTACAAGCGCCATCACCATTGAAAATGCAACTATAATATTTTCAGCTTTATCACCAAATTTATCATATACCCACTTGTCAAATTTACCCATTTCATAATTTTCATCACCTTCAGCAAAATACTCTGCTGAAAACGATAAAGCTTTCATACCTACTGCCATTGAAGCTATTAAAACAGCAATTCCTCTTAAAATCGGAATTTTAGAAATGATTTTATTTGATTTCATAATTTTATCCTGATAAGCAAATTCGCCATTATTTTTTCTGACAACAATTGAAACTTTTTCTCCAGCCCTCATCATAATTCCTTCAATAAGCGCCTGTCCACCTACTGAAATTTTCTCACTCATATATAACCTCCTTAGTTATCTAAAACTAATAGCTAATTGCAAAACTATACAACCTATTGCAATCAGTAACTTTCTTTCATTTATTTTGAATAGTTTCCTCCAATATGGGTATCTATATATCAACAAATAACAAACAAATTCCCATGAAAGGAGAAAACTATGTCAAACTTTTATCAACTTTCTTTTTTTGATATCAATAAAGAAACTCGTAATTTCCTTACTGATAATTCAAGTAATTATTTTGAATTATTCAAAGATTTTATCTCTTTTACTGATATTATTCCTGACTCATTTTATAATCTTTATTATAAAACAATGGGTCGTGATAGAACTTATTCTCTTGAATCAATGTTTATGTTTTTTATTTATAAAAATTTTCGTTCTATTTCGAAAGATTCAACTCTGTTAGCCATACTTAAAGATTCTCCTGATTTAA
>Ga0256842_1000277_pt1 | contig 44670 bp, 40 predicted proteins | sample 4559240metaG_FD_185973 | JGI IMG/M metagenome (GOLD analysis project Ga0256842, IMG submission 185973) | Hydrothermal vent microbial communities from Guaymas Basin, Mexico - 4559-240 | ecosystem: Environmental > Aquatic > Marine > Hydrothermal vents | place: Mexico: Guaymas Basin | collected... | reverse complement strand
CAAAAAAGAATCTATAAAATTTATTCTTGAAGACTATTACAGGGTTGCCTGACTATAACTTTTTTTTATAATTAGTTATAGTTACAGCTAGAACATTGTTTATTTTGTGCTAGTTTTGGTGACTCTATTTTTACCTCTATTAAAAACCACATCTATTTTCTGTTCTCCTATATCCCTTTTAAGTGCTACCAAAAACTTTACCCTTTTAATAGCCAAATCTTTTAAATCAGAAACCGTTAAATATAGGTCAATATCTCCACCTTTTAAACTATCATCAACTCTACTTCCAAATAGATAAATCTCTCCCTCTTTAAAAACCTCTATAAAATGTTTTTTTATAGCCCTTTGTTGATATGGTGTTAATCTCATAAAAACCCTTTATATAAAACAGTACTCATAATAGGCACACTTTCTACACTCTCTTTTAAATTTAACCTCTGGTGGTTTTGGTTGATTAATTAAACTGCTAATCTCACCTAATACTTTTAAAAGCTCCCTCTCATTAACCTCATCAAGCTCTACAAAATGCACCTTTTTACTCTGTTTTCTCTTCTCTATAAACTCAATTTTCCCCTTTTTAATAACACCTTTTTGTTTTAGTTTATAGAGATATAAAAGCACTTGCCACTTTACAGCCTCTGGGTCGCTATCACTCTTTTTAACCTCAACAAGATAATCTTTGGTTAGCTTATCTATCTTGATATTATCTATGGCTATTTCGGTATTATCTCCCTTTTCCTCATTTATCTCATGTAGAACTTTACCTATTCTTACATCTTCGCTATTATCTTCTAGGTTTATTCTATTGGCGTGTAGCCAAAGCTTTGTTTTACAAAAAAAGTAATAATTTATTAATGTTCCATTTACTTTCATAATATTTCCTTTATTAAAACTCAAAATAAGAACCTACCAATTCCTCTTTTTTAGGAATATCAACACCAATCTCAAAACTATAATCTAACTTTAACACCTTATAATATAATCTCTCCTCTATCTCTCTGGGCAAAGTATGTATAAACTCTTTTTCTAAATATAGTGGAAGAGATACAGTATATTTATAATCTCTATTCTCTTTTATATAATCCTCATATAATAAATAGTCATTTTTTTGTAACTCAATATCTCTTAAATCATAATTATCACTCGATTTTTTTATTCCATCAAGCTTTTTTAGAGTCTCACTGTATTTATTATAGGCATTGTCAAAAAGCCTTGTTATCTCATTTTTAATAGTTATATCATCTTCAAATAGTCTATTATAAACCATATTTAACCACCCCACATATCTACCAAGTTCAAAATAGCCCTCTTCAATAGTCTCAAAAGTTAAATCTAAAATAGTCTCTCTATATGGTAGAGGGTTTTCTACCCTATAAATATATATCTCCCCTCTTTTCTCTATAGATTTTTTACGATTTACTCTTCCAAATCTTTGAATAAGTGAGTCTATAGGGGCATTATCACTAAACATAATATCAAAATCTATATCTAAAGAGACTTCTACTATTTGAGTGGCTACTAAAATAAAGGGCTTTTTCTCTTTGAGCTTTTTAAATATTAACTCCTCTTTTTTGGTTCTATCTTGTTTTTTAAATGTGGAGTGATATAGAATTATATCACTCTCTTTAATCCCTAAATCCAATAACTCTCTATATGTGTTTATCGCACTCTTTACGGTGTTTCGTATGATTAAAATATTTTTATTTAAACTAAATTTTTCTAAAATCAGATAAAAATCACTCTCCAAAAACTCATCTACTTTTATAATCTCATTTGCTTTTTTTGCAAATAAATCCTTTTGAGTTACAAGATGATAGTTTTCTACTCCTAAAAGCTCTTTAATCTTATTTGGAATAGATGCACTCATTAAACAGACCCCTACACCCATCTCATTACAAAGCTCAAAAAACCGTTTTAAAAAACCCATTAACTTTAAATCATAGGCGTGAACCTCATCAATAACTATTACAGAGTTTAAAAAGTTTTTTGTAGCAATATTAAATCTTCCAATATTTATAAAATATTTTAACAAAGAGTCAATAGTAGATACAGTTATAGGCTTATTAAAACTTTTTGAGAGCAAAAAATCACTTTTAAAAACCTCATCAATCTCTCCATTCTCTCTCTCATACTTCTTTTCCAAATATATTTTTGCCGAAGAGTGGATAAGTCCACACTCATTTTTATTAAAAAAGCTTTGGACTCTCTCGTAAAGTTTATTTGAGGTGGTTTGAGTTGGAAGAGTATAGATAATTTTAGAATGTTTATTATATAAGTTATTGATAGCCCAAAGAAGAGAGCCTTCTGTTTTCCCCTCTCCTGTTGGAATTTCAACTAAAACACTATTAGAACTTAGAGATAACTGCTCCTGAAAGTCTCGAAGTTTATTAAAAGAGAGATTTTTTATAAAATTCTCTTTTGAGGGTTGAGTTTGAAAAGTAATAGGTGTAATAGTTCCACTAAATCTAGCACTTGCTAACCAATCGGCTAGATTTAATATACCTGATACATAAGAGTAGAGAGTTCTTAGTTTATGGGTTGATTTAATATATTTTAAATCATCTTCTATCTCTTTAAGTGCTATTTGCATATCCTCTTCTATCTCAAAATCAAAACTATAAGAGCATCTTTTTTTTAAATACTTCTTATAACTTTCTCTATATCCATAAAAAAACTCCTTTGTTTCATTTAAAAAATTAAATTTAACTCCTCTAACTCCATAAGGTAAAAGTGTATGGTGTGTTAATACATTTACTAAAAGTAAATTGACAAATCTATCACCCTCTATAAAATCGAAATCTTCAACTTCTACTAAAACAGAAGCAGAATACAATGAGTGATAAGATTTTGAACCACTATTAATTGTTGATTGAAACTCCTTTGTAGCTTTTCCAATATCATGAAAATAGGCAGAAAAAAATATTAAATCTACTATTTTCTCCTTTTTAAATCCACATATTTTAGCAACTCTATCTATAGAAGAGTTATCTATAAGTTTTAAAGACTCCTCTATAACAAAGTCAGTATGCTTTTGAAGCGATTGAAATCTATTATTTAATCTTTTTGCTAGTATCAACTAAAAATTACCCCCATATTATACTCTGCATCATAATAACTCTTTATATTAGAGACCTCTATACTACAGTTAAAAAACTCAACTTGTAATAACTCCTCTTTGGGTTGTTTTGATTTTCGTTTTCCCTTTTTATCAAATGCCTCAAATTTAGTTGGAATTTTATAAAAGGTTGGCATTTCTAAATGTAAATTATTATCTATTTGAGAAATGTCTGAGATTTTAGGGTTTTTAGTTAAAAGTGTTGAATGAACAATATTACTACTATTATTTTCCAATTCAACTATTTTTATATTTGAAATTTTTACAATCTCATCATCTAATCCTAAAGCAGGAGTATTTTTAGGCTCTTTTAAATTTTCTAAAATCTCTTCTGCTAAATCTTTATCTTCTATCTCTAAATATATAATATATTTTGCTAAATGTAATTTATCTCTTCTAATTACACTTTTACCAAAATTCTTTTTTTCATAGAGTTTATATGTCCATAAATCTTTGGCTTTTCCTTGTAAATCTTTTAAAATAACAGAGACTTTAATTAAATCACTATTTAATAATTCAAAAAAATCCTTTTGGTTCTTAAGTGAAATATTACACAATAATCCAATAATAGTACTCTTTGGTGGAGTTAAAAAACTCTTATGGTATGTTTTAAAAAAGGGAACTCTAAATGAGTTTAAAATCCCTTCTAGTTCAAATCTAATTACTCTCATTTTCTTTTAAACTCTCAAGAGCATTAGATACAGATGTCACATTGGAAAAACTATCTCTAATAATTTGCTCATTTGCAAAACTTCCTTTAGCTATTCCTATAGATATAGTCTTCTCATCTATTCCACTGTTTGAAATTGCATCTTTTATTATCTCTATATTAATATTTCTATCTTTATCAACTAAAAGAGCATTTAATAGAAATGGGTTTCCTGTTTTCTGTTTTATAGCTATTACAAATTTTGGAGAAATATCTTCTAGATTTCTTGATTGTTTAGCTCCACCATTTAGATATTTAATGGAGTCAATAAATACATTTACTCTTTTTCTCCTCTCTTCCTCTGATAAAATAGGTGTAATATCATAATTATACTCATCAACAATAGACCCAATATGTTCTAAATTTACAATTATATTTCCTCTCATAAAGTTTAGTGTATCTATCTCTATTTGAACAATATTTCCACTCTTTTCACCCTCTTTTTTGGGTTTCTGTTTTCTTGTTAAATAATCATACTCCCCCTTATATGCTAAAATAGAAATCATAGGTGTTACTTTAATAGGTGACCATCTTCTAGCCCCTTTTGGGAACATATATCCAAATAAATCTAAATCACAATACTCTTTAAAGACTCTATCTCTTAAATCATCTTTCCATTTTGAGTTTAGATTAATATATTTCCCCTTTTCGTCTCTAAAAGTAGGTTCTCCACTCTCATTTACCTCTGAAATCTTCTCTCCTAACTGCATTAGAGTCTCTTTTATATATCGTCTAAGTGCTTGACCTGAAACATAAGCAAACTCATCTCCATTATAGTTTGAAATCTTTTTCATTGCTGTAAGGTTTCCACCTGTTCCCTCACTTCCATTTAGTGAAGCGATATTTACTCTATTTATATATGCTATATTTAAAAACATTATTTATCTCCTTTTTTATTAAAATACTCTGTAGCTTTAAATTTCTCTATCGCATAAATTGCTATATAATCTCTTACGATTTCCCAACTCTCTTTAGACTTTTCTAACTCTTCTAATATATCTTGCAAACTTGAATGGAACTCTTTAGTAAGTCTCGCTTTGTCTCCATCTTTTAAAACCCTAAACTCCAAATCTTTAAAGTATGAGATTAACTGTTTATGGTTTTTGATATTTCTAAGTCTAAATAGTAAATCCTTATCAGCCAAATTGGCACTAAAATTTCCAACCCCATCACCCAATATTTTTGATTTTTGGTGTAAATTCATATTTTTTCCTTTTAAAATTTTTTCTAAATATAAGTTTTCAAACTCATAAAGTCTCTTGCCAAGATTTCTTGAACCATTTTTTAAAATATTAAAACTTGCTAAATAGTACTCCTTTCCTAGTGGTTGAAATTCCAATATATTATTGGAAAAATCCCTAATAATTAAATTAACCTCTTTACTACCTTTACACAGAGCAATATTTGTAATTAAACTACCTAGATATTCAAATAGTTCACTATTTTTTAAAAGTTCTAAGAATTTAATTAATCTATACGCCTTTGAGTACTCTTGTAGAGATGATTTAAAATCCCCATCTTCACTATAGATTAAAAAGGTTATATTTTGTAAGGCTTGATAGAGTCTCTCTTTTGTGGCTCTTCTTCTTTTTGAGCTTTTTTTATACTGCTCCTCTATATGTATAATTTTTGATGCTAGATATATAAAAAACTTTAATTCAAACTCCTCTTGACTCTTTGAGATATAGAAGTTTGGATTTTTAATACCATCTTTTTCAAGTTGAACATAAAAATCTATATTTGATGAGGTTTTTTTTAATTTATCATTTTTATCTCTATACTCGTAAACATCTTCATATATTTTTAAATCCTCTTTAAATAATTGTAGAGAGTTTAAATCCATAGAGTTTGGATATATAAAAAATGAACTATTATAATATCTACCTATCTTTACCCCAAACCAATAGATAAGTGCTTCCCATTTATCTATTTTATCCGTTTTATTTGGCAACATATCTCTAAAATTTTTACTACCATTTTCAAATTGATGAATTTTGGAGTCCAAATCTAACATATCCCCTCTAACTAAATAGCTTGAAAATTTTTTAACTGCATCATTATGTGTAATCGCTACAACTAATCTATTTTGTTTATTTGGAACATTTTTTTCTGGTTTTAAATTATGTCTATTACAAAACTCAAAATATAACTCTCTTACCTCATCTCTATTGGAAAACCCCAACTCCTCTATACTCTTATAGGTATAAACTCCACTTAAAATATCATTTCCACTCGATTTTCCCTTAATATCAAATTTCTTATCTAAGATAAAATCACCTTTTTTCTCATCAAAATACCATCTATCATTATCTGTTTGATGCACTATTTTAAAATCTTTTAAGAAAATTTCTAAAATTTTATAGAATATCTTATCTTCTTGTTGCTGTTTAAAATCTATCTCTGAAAATTGATTATTTAATTTAATATCTACTCCCAAATCCCTATCTATTAAATGATTATATAGATTTACTAATCCATTATTAAAAAATACATCTTTTATAAAAAATTTCATCTATTTTCCTTTTCCAATACAAAACCCACCCCCAAAACTATTTTTCTCACCCAATCCACACCCAAGAGCTAAAAATGCTAATTTTTGGCTAAGTTCATCTTCTCTTGGAACTATTTTAAACTTATTTCCAAAAAATCTATAACTTTTTCCATTTTTATGATTTTGTATGGTTTGTGGAACTCTATTTTTTATCTCTAGTAGTTGAATAAAATTATCTTTTATTTGGGGTTTTTTACCATAAAGAGATATATATTTTCTCTCTAAATTACTATGGAGCTGTTTATATAGTTTCATAATATCTCCATCTTTTTCCATTGTCCAAAAAAATCCTTTCTCAGTTGATACAATTACAGGAGTGATACTATATAGTTCTGATATAAAAAACTCTTTTACACTCTTTTTTTGAGCTTGAATAACTTGGAAATTTGGATTATTTATATTTTCTCTTAAAGAGATTATAAGTTGGTCTATTAAATTTTCATTAAATGAGCGAATTAGAAATGTGTAGCTATTACCTCTTTTATAGATTTTTGATTTTTCTATAGGAGAGAAGTTATTAAAAGTGTAAAATTTAAATCCATTACTATTATGTAACTCTTTAAACTCATTGGTTTGAGCCATTGAGAAGCTGATATATTTAGATAGTTTTTCAAAACTATCTCTAAATAGTATATCTCTTTTTATATATGCCGTGCATGTCAGTTCAAAATATTTCATAAATGTCCTTTTTTAGCTGTATTATACAACTTTCAAAAGACAAAAATAGTCTATTTATAAGAATTTTAAATTTTTTATAGATACTATGTTATAATTAACTTAAAAAGTATCTTATGAGTAAATTTTATAGTATAAAGTGTCCTAACTGTTCAGCACCACTTGCTATTATTGGAGGGGGGAGAGTACAGAGTGTAACTTGTGCCTACTGCAAAAGTGTAATTGATTTAAATAATAACTATAAAGTTCTATCCCAATTTAAAAATGTTAATGCTCCAAAAGTTCCTTTTAAAATTGGAATGAAGGGTAAAATAAATGATATTGAGTGGATAATTATTGGTTGGATTGTATATCGAGATGAAGAGGGTGGTAGATGGAGCGAGTTTTTACTATTTTCTCCTCTTTATGGATATAGTTGGTTAGTTTATGAAAATGGAGTAATTAGCTTTTCAAGAAGAATTAGAGACTTAGATTTAAGAAAATGGCAAAAGGGTAAACGATTACCTCTTTTTTATAATGGTGGACACTATATACTTCAAGATGGAGAACCATATAGTAGTTTTATAGATTTTGTTCAAGGCGAATTAACTTGGGTCGCTAAAAAAGGTGATAAGATAGAGTGTTGGGACTATAAAGCGACTAGAAGTCAAATACTTAATATTGAAAAAAGTAATAATGAAATAGAGGTCTATTTTACTAAAGAGTTAGATGCAAAAGAGGTCTATAATAGTTTTGGAGTTAATGAAAAAGAGCAGGTTATAAAAAAAATAAGCTCTATAGAAAAACTAAATAAAGAGTTAGAAGATAAAAAACCACTACCTTTTTATGGAATAGTAGCCATATTTATAACTCTATTTATTACCCTAATATCTTCAATTACAAGTGATAAAGTTTTATACGAAAAGTTTGATAAAAATAGAGATACTCTATTTAGAATAACAAATAGTGCATTTTTAACAAAAATAGAAATAACTAGCCCATTAAAAAAGAGAATTAATAATTATAGTTTGGCTATATATAAGCAAAATAAAAAGATATTCTATATTGATAGTGGAAAGGTATATTTTAGTAAAAAAGTACTTGGAAAAACATGGTCACATACAGCAATAGGTGCTAATATTTATCTAAAATTAGATACAGGTCAATATCTTCTAAAGGTTAAAAAGATAACACCCTCAACAGATAAAATTATAGTAAAAATAGAAGAGAGAGTCATAAGACCCAACTATATTACACCTCTTTTTATAATTATACTACTATTTTTAATATATACCTATTTTCGACAAAAATTGAATATATATGTAATGATGATAATATTTATGGGTCTAGGTTTAGCGTTTGATATATTTTTTCTATTTTTTATAGGATTTATAGGTTTAATATACCTCATATTTGTAAAGGGAGGTGATTAATGATTAAAGTTGTATTTATAATATTTTCTGTTTTAACTTTACTTAGTGGATATATGACATATCAAGGTGTAGGGCTTCAAGAGGTAAAATCAATAGAAAAAGAGGTTTCAAGTGTTCGTTCATCATCTCATAGTGGAAGTTGGGGAGGTGGAAGTAGTTATAGTGGTGGATTTAGTCGTGGAAAGTAGAGCATTTAACTTTTTAAAAACTATTTTTCCCTCTATAATAATACCAATCTCACCTTGACAAGCTAAAGAGGGCAAAGAGATATAGTTTTCAAAAACTTTACCTTGATGAAAATGTCCTTCTACTATTAAAGAGTCTTTAGGATAATATCTCTTTATCTCATCTACTCTTTTTTTAAAATCTATAAAATCATGACAGATATTTTTTATTTTTAACTTTTTTAATCTATTATCTATTATTTTTTTTTCAAATAAACTTAGACTCTTTAATGTAAATCTATTTCTAAGTAGTTTACAATATAAGTTATATCCAAATCCAGTTTTATATAAATCTCCATGTGCTAAATATATATTATCTTTTTTTAGTCTAAATTTTATAGGTTGTTTTTCTCGATTATATACTTTTATATTTGGAAATATCTCTTTTAAACAAAAGTCATGATTTCCCTCTAAATAGTATATATCTATCTCTTTAGAGAGTTTTTGTAGTAGAATTATAGCCTTGTTTGAGAAAGTTTTAATATAATTACTATATCCAAAAAGTAAATCAAAAATATCACCCATTAAAAAAAGTTGTGGAGTTACTATCTTTTTATTATCTATATTTTGTAATAGTTTAAAAAATTCATCTCCATAATGAGGATAGTGTGCATCAGCTATAAAAATAGCACTCTCTTTTATATCTTTGATTGACACTCTTTACATATTCCATAAAGATTTATCTGCGCATTTGTTATTTGAAAGTTTTCAATGGATAATATCTGTTCTTTCTCTTTAGTTATCTCTTTATCTTTTATTTTACCACAAGATTTACATATAAGATGAATATGGTCATCTTTTTTTAGCTCATATTTTGATTTTTCACCATTTATTGGAACTTCTACTATTACACCCTGTTGTATCATAAGGATAATATTTTTATATATTGTAGCAAGAGATAAAGTTGGATAATGCTCTTTTACATCTTCATAAATCTCATCTATACTAAAATGACCTGCATTATCTATAGATTTTAATATTCCAGTTCTCTGAATTGTGGCTTTTAAATCATTTTTCTTTAGTAGTTCTATATAGTCTGTCATGATTTTTTGCCTTTGTATTTATGGTGTGGATTAAAAAAATCCACATTTTTAATTAAACCTTATAGGTCTGCCTCATGTTTTGCTAGATACTCTGCAACACCTTCTGTATCTGCTTTCATACCTTCATCACCTTTTGCCCAACCAGCAGGACAAACTTCACCATGCTCATTTGTAAAAATCATAGTATCAACCATTCTAATCATCTCATCAATATTTCTACCAAGTGGAAGGTCATTAATTACTGCATGTCTTACTGTTCCATCTGCATCAATTAAGAATGAACCTCTAAGTGCTACTGCATCATCTAAAAGAACATCATAATCTCTTGCAATCTGCTTAGTAAGGTCTGCTACAAGTGGAAATCTAACTTGCCCAATACCACCTTTATTTACAGGTGTCTCTTTCCAAGCAAAGTGAGAAAATTGACTATCTACAGATACACCAATAACATTAATACCTCTACTTGTAAACTCATCTAATCTATGGTCAAATGCAATAATTTCAGATGGACATACAAATGTAAAATCTAGTGGATAGAAAAATAGTACTGCACCTTTTTCACCTAAATTTTCCATAAGATTAAAATCTTCTACTATTTGGTTATTTCCCAAAACTGCTGTTGTTGTAAAATCTGGAGCTTTATTTGTTACAATCATTTTATACCTTTTTTAAATAATAATTTTTATTAGTGAGGAAATAATATCATTATAAACTTTAAAATAAGATGAAACTACTCTTCTTTACTAAAATTTTCATTAATACTAAACTCAATAGGTTTATCTAAATTTCTACCAATATATGGAATAGAGGCTCTAAGTAGAATTGGTACTATTGTAGGAAGATTATTAGACTCTCCAATACTAGAAACATCAACACGCCATAGCTCTTTACCCAATTTATTTTTAGATAAAATTACAATATATCTATTAAAAAGTCGATAAGTTTTGCTATAGGTTCTATATCTTGTATATTCTATATCACTCCAAAATGGTGAATAGTATGGATACCCACGATAATAGTATCTACCATAAGGATAACCCCAAGAGAAACCAACAGATACATCAGGTTCACTATAAACTTTAGTCTCTTCTTTTATCTTTTCAATTCCATAATCAAAATATATAATCTGTCTAGCATCACTCTCATTTAAAACTAAAGTATAACCTTTAGAGTTTAATATTCTAACTAATCTACTTTTTTGTCTTTGGAATTTTAAATTATCAATAGAAGTTGCTTCTCCTAAAGGTTTAATAATATAACTACTAGGAGCTACAGTAGCATCTAAACTACTAATAGCATCAACACTTATATGGTATCTATTTACTATATGAGTACACCCAGTAATAATAAATATAAGTAAAATATAAAATAGTTTTTTCATAATAAACCTCCTTTATTCTCTAAAATTTCAAATTGATTTAAACTAAATCTTTGCTATATGATACTATGCTATGGATTAATTTATAGTTAAATGAAGAGATAACTATTTTCCTTTAAAAATAGATATAACTCTATTAATTAAATCTTCTCCTTTAATCTCTCTATTCTCTCATTAGATTTTTCAATTTTAGATATATCTATTTCACCTCTTTGAACCATATTTTTAACAGTATCTACCAATCTTTTTGTACTTACCATACTTTTAACAGATAATTGGTTTCCAAAAAGTAAAATATCATCTCCTGCATTAATGGCAAGTTTTAGTGTATCTTTTAAGCTATATTTATGAGTTATTGCACCCATTTGTAAATCATCTGTAATTACTACACCATCAAATCCTATATCCTTGCGAAGTAGTCCATTAACTGTTTTTTTTGATAAAGTTGCTGGATATTTTGGGTCTATTCTTTTATTAAAAACATGTGCCACCATTACAGTATCTATATATCCTTCTTGATTTAATACTCTATATGGTTCTAACTCTTTTCTTTTCCACATTCTAGTTACATCAACAAAACCTTTATGTGTATCTCCTAGAGATGAACCGTGTCCAGGGAAATGTTTTAGTGCTGTAATTACTCCATTTTGGTGCATTGCATCAATAAAAATTTTACTATATTTTATAACATCTCTTGGACTTGAACCAAAAGAGCGACATAGTTTATATATAACTCTATTTCTTTTATTAATAGCTAAATCAACAACAGGAGCTAAATTATAATTAATTCCTACAGAGCTAAGTTCTGCACTCATATTTTGGTAAACTTGACTAGCCTTACTATCTGACATACATCTTACACTTTTAGCCTTTGGGAAATTGCCATAAAATCCATATTTTCTTTTAAGTCTTTGTACTTTTCCACCCTCTTGGTCAACAGAAATTAATAGTTTACCATCTCTACTACAGCTTTGTAACTCTTGTGTTAATTTGCTCAATTGAGACCTATTAGAAATATTTTTTGCTTGGGAGTGATTAACAGGATTATAATCAAATAGAATTACTCCACCTAAATTATATTTATATATATCATGACATATTTGACTACCTCTAGGAGCAGTAGTTCCCATAAATCCAACCATTAACATAGTTCCAATCTTCTCCTCTAGCGTTTTTTGAGGTGGAGTATAGATTACTTGTTCTCTTTTAACTACTTTTGGTGCTTCTTTTGCTACAACTCTATCTGTAGTACAACCACAAATAAAGATTATAGATGTTAATAAAATACTTTTTTTTATCATTTTTATAACTTCTTTCAATTAAATTTCTTAAAAAAGCGATTATAGCAAATTAATTGGGTATAATTCGCGTAATTTCTGCAAGAGTATATCAATAATGACTCTTATGATACTATTTTCAGTATCTCATATTTCAAACAATCACCTTAACTGTGTGTTCAGCATTTGATATCGGTTGCAAAAATTTGGGTGTGTATAACACCATAGAGAATAGATGCAACTAAATATGAGTTTCATACAACACCCTAAAAAAATTTATTACAAAGAAGTAACAAGAATGACATTTAAAGAATTTAATTTTAAAGATACACTAAACCAAGCTATTAAAGATGCTGGTTTTACAGAACCTAGTCCAGTTCAAAAAGATTCAATCCCTATTATTTTAGCAGGAAATGATATGATTGGTCAAGCTCAAACTGGTACAGGTAAAACGGCTGCTTTTGGTCTGCCAATTATTCAAATGATGAAAGGAAATAGTGGTGTTGAAGCACTAGTAATTGTTCCAACTCGAGAATTAGCTATGCAGGTTAGTGATGAACTTTTCCGTTTTGGAAAAACTGCTGGATTAAAGACAGCTACTGTTTATGGTGGAACAGCTTATAATAGGCAGATAGATAGAATAAACCAAGCTAATATAATTGTAGCAACACCAGGGAGATTACAAGATTTACTAAAATCTAAAAAGATAAAACTTAATCCAAAGTTTGTAGTGCTAGATGAAGCTGATGAGATGTTAGATATGGGATTTTTAGATGAGATTAAAAACATCTTTACATACCTACCAAAGGATAGACAGACTTTAATGTTCTCTGCTACTATGCCAAAACAGATAAAACTTCTAGCTGAAGAGATTTTAAATAGTCCAAAATCGGTAACTATTACTAAAAGCGAAAGAACCAATACGGATATTACTCAAAAATTCTATGTAGTAGCCGACTATGAAAGAGATGATGCACTTTTAAGACTTATTGATTATAAAAACCCAACTAAATGTATTATATTTTGTAGAATGAAAAAAGAGGTCGATAGATTATCATCTTATATGACATCACAAGGGTTTAAAGTCTCTGCACTTCATGGAGATATGGAGCAGAAGCAGAGAGAACACACAATTCGTGCATTTAAACAAGGATTAGTTGATATATTTATAGCTACGGATGTCGCTGCTAGAGGGTTAGATGTAAATGATGTATCTCATGTATTTAACTACCATATACCTTTTGATAGTGAGAGTTATGTTCATAGAATTGGAAGAACAGGAAGAGCTGGAAATAAGGGTGAAGCTATTACTTTAGTATCTCCAAATGAGCTAAGAACCATAAAAAGAATAGAAAAAGATGTTGGAACTACTATGGTTAGTAAAGTAATTCCAACTCGTCAAGAGGTTCAAAGTAAAAAAGATAGTGATTTACTAAATAAAATTATTCAAGCAAAAGTTACACCATCAGCTATTGATATGGTAAAAACTCTTCAACATGATATAGATATAGTAACTATTGCACACCTCTTAGCATCTATAGTTCAGCAAGAGATTGATGTTAAAGGAAAAGATATTATAGGTCTAGGTCAAGAGGAGATAGAGAGACTTATAGAAAGAGCTAAAAACCAAAGAGGTCGAGATGGCAATAGAGGAGGAGGTCGTGGAAGAGGACGAAATCGTAGCCGTGGAGGACATCGTGGTAGAAGTAGTAGCAATAGAAGAGATAGAGGTGGAGAGGGTAGAAGAAGAAATAGTAGAAGTAGAGCTTAGATAGCTTTTAAGAGATGTTTAATTATATATATATTATAATCTATAAGAAATAAAACTATAGGATTGAAAATGGTTGAATATGGCATTACGACCTTACAAACACAACCATCACTATTTAAACAGATGACAATATCTAAAATTGAGTATCAAGAAAAGATTGAGAAACTCAAAAAACTGAAAAAGTATCAGGATTTGGAATTTTTAGAAGTTGGAGTTGATGATGGAGTTAAATAGAGGTGATATTGTAAGGATTAATCTAAATCTCCGTAAAATTTCTAATTTAAGATTGATGTAGTTACATCAATCTCTCCCTTAAAAGCTCATTCACCTTTTTAGGGTTAGCTGAACCACGACTAGCTTTCATAGTTTGACCTACAAAGAAACCAAATAGTTTCTCTTTTCCTGCCTTATACTCTGCTACTTTATCTTGGTTCTTTTCTAAAATAGAGTCTATAATCTCTAAAATAGCTCCATCATCACTAACTTGTGCAAGTCCTAACTCTTTAATTAATTCATCTATATCTCTATCACTCTCCATAAGTACATCTAAAATATCTTTTGCACCTTTTCCATTAATAGTTCCATTGTCTATTTTTGATACAAGCTCTCCTAATTTTTTAGCAGATACAGGTGATGAGGTAATATTATATCCTGCTTTATTAAGTCGTCCAAGTAGTTCTGTATTTAACCAATTAACAGCACTTTTAGGAGTTGCTCCACTCTTTAACATATCTTCAAAATAGTAAGCAGACTCTTTGGTTAAACAGATAACTAAAGCATCAGCCCTTTTAATTCCAAGCTCTTCTACATATCTTTTTATTTTAGCATCAGGAAGTTCTGGCATATCTTTAGCTTTTTCTATCATCTCATTAGTTACAACTAAAGGTCTTAAATCTGGGTCAGGAAAATATCTATAGTCAGCTGCCTCCTCTTTTCCTCTCATAGATTTAGTAACACCCTTATCTACATCAAAAAGTCTTGTCTCTTGAAAAACCTCATCATTATAAATTCCATCTTCATAAGCCTCTGTCTGTCTTTGAACCTCATAAGCTATAGCAGATGCAACGAATTTAAAAGAGTTAATATTTTTTATCTCAACACGAGTTCCAAACTCCTTTTGACCTTTTGGTCTAATAGATACATTTACATCACATCTAAAAGACCCCTCTTGCATATTTGCATCACTAATATCAAGATACCTAACAGTTGAGTGAAGCTTTTTTAAGTATGCTACAGCCTCATCAGCACTTCTCATATCAGGTTCACTTACTATCTCTAATAGTGGAGTTCCTGCACGATTTAGGTCAACTTTAGATATTGAGTCATCATGTATATTTTTACCTGCATCTGCTTCTAAGTGAGCTTGAGTTAAACCTATTCGTTTTTGAGTTCCATCTTTTAGGTCAATAAATATCTCACCCTTTTGAACTATAGCTTTATGAAGTTGAGTAATCTGATAAGCTGATGGGCTATCAGGATAAAAGTAACTCTTTCTATCAAAATTTGAGATATGGTTTACATTAGCATTAATTGCATACCCTAATCTCATAGCCTTTATTGTAGCTTCTTTATTTACTACAGGCAAAGCCCCTGGTAGAGCTAAACATGTGGGGCAAGTGTTACTATTTTGATGCTCTGCAAAACTTGTAGGACATGAACAGAATAGTTTAGTTTTAGTATTTAGTTGAACATGAACCTCAAGTCCAATAACTGTTTCAAACATTATAAGCCTTTTTTGGCGTATTATAGTAAAAAAACAATAAATACTTACTATTCTATATTTTTAGATTTTAACAAAAATATTTTTTTTAATTTATTTTTGTTAATTATAATTTAAGTATTAATTAGTTATAATTTCTTATATAAGTTTTTAGCATTCATTTATTTTTTTGCAACTACAATCTGTAAAATCCTTTTATGAAATGTCTCCTCCTTTAGAATGTTGAAAGCTTATTATAAACTTTATTATTCATAAGAAACTCAACAAAAAAACTATATAATCCCCAGAAAACAATGAAGCCAATGAATTTTCTAAAAAAACTATTAAAAACAACACCAACACCCATAAAATCGACTTTAACTATTACCTCATCTAATGGTTTTCACATGCGACCTATTGCAAAATTTGCTAATGAGGTTAAAAAATTTGATGCTACTATTACTATAGAGGCTAAAGAACAAAAGGTACAAGCTACACAAGTTCCTAAAATATTATCACTAGCCTTGGAGACGGGAGATAGTTTTATATTATATAGTGTAGGAGAAGAAGCTAAAGAGGCTGATAGTTATCTTAAAGACTATTTTAATAAACTTATGATGGAAGATAGTAAAGTTGAGATAGCAAAACAGGAAGATGAGAACTATCAAGCACCATCTATTTATGGTGATACTATTGTTAAAGGTGTGGGTATTGCACCTTTGGTTAAATATAAGACTATTGAGATAGTAGATGATACTAAAAAAAGTGTAGATATAAAAGAGGCTATAGATTTAACTAAAGAAGAGCTTTTAAATTTATATAAAGATAGTATTAAAGGAGAAGAGACTCAAATATTTTTAGCTCAAAAAGAGATATTATCTAGTGAGATATTTGAAAAAGAGTTTAAGAGTATAGAAGATTTAGACAAAGTCTTTAATCAGGAGATAGAAAATATAAAAGATACTAAATTTAAATCAAAAGTATCTGATTATAAAGATTTAAAAAAAAGAGTTCTCTCTTATTTAGGTTTAAAAAGTGTACTAAAACTACCAAACACCCCTTATATTTTACTCGCTAAAGATTTATTACCTAGTGAAGTAAATCAAATATCAAAAACAGCTATAAAAGGTGTTATTTTAGAGGAAGGGAGTCTTACTTCTCATGCTTCTATACTACTTCGCTCTTTTAATATTGCTTCTATTATTGTTAATAAACCTATATGTGAAAATAGCAGTTGTAATTATCCTAATGTAATTATTGATGCAAATAGTGGAGATATTATTTTAGAACCTACAAGTAGAGATTTACGAAAGGCTGAAAGTAAACAGAAAAAGATTATATTAGAAAATGATAAAAGCTACTCTAAACGATTTGAGCCAAGTAGAACAAAATCGGGAAGAAAGGTTAGAGTTTTAGCTAATATTACAGATGTAAATTCGGCAAAAGAGGCAAAAGATGATGGAGCTGATGGAGTTGGACTATTTAGAACAGAGTTTTTATTTACAAAGAGTAAACCATCGCTAGAGGAGCAGATAAGAGCTTATAGAGAGATATTTGAGCTATTTGATGATATTACTATTAGAACTTTAGATATTGGTGGTGATAAATCTCTGCCCTATATCAATATTCCAAAAGAGGATAATCCATTTTTGGGTTTAAGAGGTATTCGTTTCTCCCTATATGAGAAGACTCTTTTAAAAGAGCAACTCTTAGCTATTTTTAAAGCTCATAATGGAAAAAGAGTTAAAGTTATGTTTCCAATGGTAAGCCAAAAAGAGGAGTTTAGAAGAGCAAAAAGGGTAGCATTTGATGTAGCAAGAGAGCATAATATTGATATTAGTAATATTTTATTTGGTATTATGATTGAAGTTCCATCTGTAATTTTGGCTTTAAAAGTTTTTGATAAAGGGGTTGATTTTTTCTCTATTGGAACAAATGATTTAACTCAATATCTATTTGCTATAGAGAGAACTCACCCAATATTAAAAGTAGATTTAACCTCACCTATTATTATCTCTGCACTAAAAATTATTATAGATAATACCTCTAAACCTATTAGTATATGTGGAGAGTTAGCAGGTATTGAAGAAGCGACTCCTGAACTTATAAATATGGGATATACTAATCTATCTGTCTCTTCAAAACTAATACCATCTCTTAAAGAGAAAATTCGTTCTATTTAACTTAGCTACCTTAATTTCGATTGGATATAATTCCTTTCAGAAATTAATTTAATATATTTTAAAGGTTTAAAAATGTCTATAAGTGTTATAATTTTGGCTGCTGGTCAAGGTACAAGAATGAAATCAGATACTCCAAAAGTTCTTCATAAAATTTCAGGAAAAGAGATGCTTTTTCATGCAATAGATGCAGGAGAGGCAATATCTGATGATATAACTGTTATTCTATATCATCAAGCTAAAAAAGTTAAAAAAGCTATAGAGAGTGAATATAGTGGTATAAAATTTCATATTCAAGATGTAGAAAATTTTGCAGGAACAGGTGGTGCATTAAGAGGAGTAGAGCCAAAATATAGTAGAACTCTTATTTTAAATGGTGATATGCCTTTAGTTACAGAAGAGTCTCTTACGGCTTTAACTAAAGAGGGGAGTGATATTAATATGTCTGTAATTAGATTAGAAAATCCTACAGGTTATGGAAGAGTAGTAATAGAAGATGGAGCTGTAAAAGAGATAGTTGAAGAGAAAGATTGTAGCTTAGAACAGAAAGAGATAAAAAGTGTAAATGCTGGTGTATATTGTGTTAAGAGTGAACTTTTAAATAGATATATTCCTAAAATAGATAATAATAATGCTCAAAAAGAGTACTACTTAACAGATATTATAAAAATGGCTGTAGATGAAGAGAAAGTAGTAAACCCTGTATTTGTAAAAGAGGAGGAGTTTAAGGGGGTAAATTCTAAATTAGATTTAGCATTAGCTGAAGAGATTATGCAGAGACGAATTAAAGAGGATTTAATGAGAGCAGGTGTTATTATGCGTCTGCCTGATACTATATTTATTGATTGTAAGGCTAAATTTGAGGGTGAGGTTATTTTAGAAAATGGTGTAACTATTTTAGGTGAAAGTGTTATAAAAAGCTCTAATATTAAATCAAACTCTGTAGTAGAGGAGTCTATTATAGAAAACTCATCTATAGGCCCTATGGGAAGAGTTAGACCACTATCATATATAAAAGATACACATATTGGAAATTTTGTTGAGGTTAAAAAATCTACTCTAAATGGGGTTAAGGCTGGACATCTATCTTATATTGGAGATGCCTCAATTGAAGAGGGGAGTAATATAGGTGCAGGTGTAATTACATGTAATTATGATGGAAAAGCTAAATATAAGACAACTATTGGAAAAAATGTTTTTGTAGGTAGCGATTGCCAATTAGTAGCCCCTGTAAAAGTAGAAGATGATGTAATTATTGGAGCAGGAACAACTTTAACTAAAGATGTAAAGAGAGGTAGTTTAGCAATTTCAAGAACTCCACTTAAAACTATTGCTAACTATTTCTATAAATTTTTTGGAGATAAATAATGGGTCTTGATTTAAAGGGGAAAAGAGTACTTTTAGGAGTAACGGGAAGTATATCAGCATATAAAGCTTGTGAGGTTGCTAGACTATTTATTAAGAGTGGTGCATCTGTTAGAGTTATTATGACTCCTAGTGCTACTAGATTTATATCTCCTCTTACATTTGAAGCACTTACTAGAGAGAGAGTTTTAACAGAAGATAGTGAGAGTTGGAGTAGTAATCTAAATCATATTGATGTGGGAAAAGAGGCAGATGTATTTGTAATCGCACCTGCTACGGCTAATACTATTAATAAACTAAGTAAGGGAATAGCTGATAATATTCTACTTCAAACTGCACTAGCCTTTAATAAACCTCTACTTATTGCTCCCTCTGCCAATACAAAAATGATAGAAAATCACTACACAATAGGCTCTTTAAAGATGTTAGCTGTAAATGAGGTTAAGATTATAGAGTCTCAATCAAAGCTTTTAGCTTGTGGAGATGAGGGAAAAGGGGCTTTAGCTGAACCTTTAGAGATATTTTATCAAACAGCACAAAAGATACTTCTCGATAAATTCTGGGAAGATAGAAAAGTGGTAGTCACAGGTGGGGGAACTATAGAGAAGATTGATGAGGTTAGATATATCTCTAACTTTTCATCAGGAAAAATGGCAAATGCTTTAGCTACAGCTCTTTACTTAAGAGGGGCTGATGTGTGTCTAATATCTACTAAAGAACACACTTCAATTCCTAAAGAGATATATACTATAGATGTGGAAAGTAGCGAGGAGATGTTAGAATATACTATTGACTCAATAAGAGTAGCTAAAAAGGGTAAAATGAGCCGTGCCACTATGAATAGCTCTAATCCAATTCATCTAATTCAAAAAAAACCTTATCTATTTATGGCTTCAGCTGTAGCCGATTATACTCCTAAGTTTCCACAAGTTGGAAAAATAAAAAAATCTGATATTGGTTCTAATTGGTCTATTGAGCTTAAAGAGACACCCGATATTTTATCTAATATTAATAAAGATAATTTAACTACCATAGCCTTTAAAGCAGAGATGGATAGTGAAAATGGCTTTAATAATGCTAAAAGTATTCTTAAAAGGAAATCTGTAGATGGAGTATGTTATAATCTGTTAAGAGGTAGTGAGAGTTTTGGAACAGATGATAATAGTATAATATTTGTAACAGACAATAGTAGTGTCAATCTAGGTCACAGTGACAAACTTTCTCTATCTTTTAAAATTTTAGATGAAAGTAAGAATATAGAAAATGAGCAATAATATATTAAAACACCTAGCAATTATTATGGACGGAAATGGAAGATGGGCAAAAGAGCGAGGACTTATTAGAACTAAAGGTCATGAAAAGGGAGCTGATACTATTAGAGATATTACTCAATATTGTGCAGAACATGAGACAATAGAGACAGTAACCCTTTACGCTTTTAGTACAGAGAATTGGAAAAGACCTAAATATGAGGTTGATTTTTTAATGAGACTTCTTGATAGATGGCTAAAACAGGAGTTAAAAACATATCATAGATTTGGTGCTAAATTTGAAACAGTTGGAAATATAGAGGGGTTCTCTCCTAAACTTCAAGAGACTATAGCCTCAATAAAAGCCCAAACAGCACATCACACAAATGTAACTCAAATATTAGCCCTAAATTACGGTTCAAGAGAAGAGATAGCAAAAGCAGCGTCAAGACTTGCTAAAAGAGGAGAGGAGATAACAGAAGATAGCTTAGGAAGTGAGCTTAATACTCCTTATAGAGATATAGATTTATTGGTTCGTACAAGTGGAGAACAGAGACTATCTAATTTTCTACTTTGGCAACTATCATATAGTGAATTTTTCTTTACTCCAACCCTTTGGCCAGACTTTACACCTAAAGAGTTAGATAGAATAATTCATCAATATATAAATAGAGATAGAAGATTTGGAGGTCTTTAATGTATGATATATTTTTAGTAGTTACAGTTTTTATATTTGGTATAGTTATTGGTTCATTTTTAAATGTTGTAATATACCGTATTCCAAAGGGTGAAAATATTGCCTATCCTGCCTCTAAATGTCAAAATTGTCAGAAACACTTAAAGTGGTGGCATAATATTCCTATTATCTCATGGCTTATTTTAGGTGGAAAGTGTTACTTTTGTAAAGAAAAAATATCTATGCAATATCCTATAGTAGAATTTTCTACAGGTATAATGGCTGTTTTACTATTTTTTAAATTAGGTTTAGTTTGGTATATGCCTATTGTGTTTATAGTCTTTTCTATACTTTTAGCTCTAGTTATGATAGATTTTAAATATTTAGCAGTTCCAGATAGTTTAAATCTTTTAGCACTAGCATTAGCTATTATACAACCTAATATAATTGACTCAATACAATATGCTTTAATGGCATCAGGAGGATTAGCACTTTTAAGATACTATCTTAGTTATTTTTTAAAAAAAGAGGCTATGGGTGAAGGTGATATAATAGTAGCAGGAACAATGGGTGCTTTACTCGGTTTTCCACTCTTTTTTTACGCTCTATTTCTATCGGCAATCCTAGCAATAGTTCCATCATTAATCTCTAAAGACAAAATAGTTCCCTTTGTACCATTTTTAGCAATAGCCACCTTTATAGTATATATTGCAGACAAAGAGTTTTATGCTTTGGCTGAATGGATTATGTATGGTTAATCGAGGATAAAGTGGGAAAAATAAGCTTATCTAAATATATATCAGAAAACTTTACAAAAGCATTTTTAACTATATTTATGCCCCTATTTTTTATAGGTTCTTTAGTATCTATAGTTCAGCTCTCATCTCTAACCAAATTTATACAGGTTGACTTTTTTGAGATGAGCAGACTCTTTGGATATAATCTTCCAGCTATGCTTTTTTACACCATACCTATATCATTTTTAATAGCAATTACTACAACTTTGCTTAGATTATCTACAGAAAATGAGCTTATGGCACTTTTTGCTTTAGGGATTAAGTCAAAAGATATAGTTAGAAGACTTCTAATCTCAGCCATACTATTTTCAATCCTTTTACTACTTCTCTCTATTATTAAAATGCCTCAAGCCGAACAGCAATATAAGGCATTTAAAACATACAAAATTACACAAGCAAAACTAAATATATCCCCATCTCAATTAGGACAAAAATTTGGCGATTTTTTTGTATATTTAAAGAGTAAAAAGGGTAATGATATGAAAGATATAGTAATCTACACCAAAGAGAAAAATAGTTCAAATAGACTCTTTATTGCCAAAGAGGCAAAAGTAGAAAATATAGACTCAACAGTATCATTAACTCTAAACAGTGGAAGTGGATATACCTTTTCAGATAAATCTTTAAAAATGGTTGAGTATGAAGAGATGAAAATTTTTCAAAATATAAATGGAAAAGCATACACATATAAAAATATAAAAGAGTATTGGGCAAAATATGCCAAAAATCCAAAGAAAAAAGGGAAAATACTCTTTTTTATATTTATTAGTCTTATTCCAAGTATAGCACTATATATAGTAGCATCATTTTCCATTATAAATCCAAGATACCAAAAGAGTTACGCCTATCCTGTATTGGGATTAACTACACTTTTACTATATGTAGTAGCCACTCTTTTACAAAATAGTGGCTCTTTAATACTCTTTGGTATCTCTACTATTTTAACAGTAGTTATTGGTATAACTCTATTTTACCATAGGGTTAGTAGATATTTTTAAATGAATATATAATAATGCTATTTCCCATTATATTTATCTTTCCCATCATAATCTTTAATAAGTTTATAGGTAGCATGAAGAGTAGCTACTGTCATAGTAGAGCTTCCAAATCTACCCTCCATAATTACAGCAGGAATATTATAATATTCACAAAATCTTTTACCATAATCTTTTGACTCAACTACATTTACAAATCCAACAGGAAAAAGAATAAAAGCTACATTTGATAAATCTACTCCCTCATCTAAAAGAGTATTAACAGCCGAATATATAAAGGTTGGAGCATTTCCACAAGCTAATATCATTGGCTCACTTTTATGTCTCTTTATAGCCTCTTTAATAGCCGAGTAGCTTCTAGTTGTTCTGTTCTTTTTAGCATCTTTATAAGTAAAAGGTTCGTTTATATAACATATAACATTATTTTTATAAGTATCAAGATAAAACTTACTAAGTCCAACCTTTATCATATTAACATCAACTATAATATTAGCTCCTCTTTTTAAAAGTTCTTGCATTCTAGGTATTGCATTTGGAGTAAAAAATATATTATCTAATACCTCTTTAAAACATGTAGAGGTATGAATAAGACGGCTAATTACCTCTATCTCATTTTTATCAAACTCTTTAGCTTTTGGATAATTTTTTAGCTCCTCTTCTATTATTTCAAAAGAGCGAACTGAAATATCTGCTCCAATATTAATTGGTGGTTGTTCTTGTATAAATGGCATAATCTCTCCTATTTAAAAAAATCTATAAAAAGAGTCATATATTTATCTACTATACTCTTTTTATAAGGTATTATATTTTCTTGTTTATAATTTATATTCTCAAATGTATATATATCTCCATTTGATATAATATTTTCTGTACTCATTCCTATTTTAGGACGCATATATATAGTAGTAATTGGTACTTTCTTATCTAAAAGAGGGACTATCTCAAATCTACTATCTCCAACACATAAAGGTTTTTTAACTTTGGCTGATGCTTGTGAAAAAGATGTAACTCCTGCAATTACCTCTGTATTACAGTATAATTTTGGATTTTGAACTTTTATAATATCTAAGAGATAATAGACTGTACTATATACAGCACTATCTCCAAGTGTTACAAAACTCAAAGTTTTATTTGTCTCAAACCCTTTATATAAAATATCAACCTGATATTGCCAATCCTCTTTTTTAAAGTGCATAGGGGTATATACAGGAATTAGAGGTTTTTTAAAATTATGCTCTTGCATTAATGCTTTTATTATTTTATGCGTTAGAGATTTTTTAAAACTTCTATCTTCACTTTTAGTAGGAATACATATTGCATCAGACTCTTTTAATGCTTTAAGGGCTTTTATAGTAATCAACTCAATATCACCAGGCCCTAGTGATACCATATATAGTCTCTTATCCAAGTTTTGTTATCTCCTCTTTAATATTTTGTATAATAATATCTCTTATACTATCTAACTCTATTAAATTAAATCTATCTGATTTAGTTTGAGATGGAACAACTCTTGAATTAAAATATTCTCCTAACTCATCTTTTATTTCAATCATATCTTTAATATAGTGATTTCCACTTACTAAAAGCATAGGAACTACTTGAATATTTGTTATTTTATCTTTTTTTATCTGTTCTATTAATCTATCTTTTACAGCATACCAAGGAAAAGCTCCCTCTAGTGAACATGTATAGTTCTTATTGCTTAAAAGTTGTAAAAACTTATCTGTATAATCAACAGAAGATAATCCTGCTAAATCTAAAATAGGAACACCGTGAATTACATATAGATTAGCCCAATTATCTTGACTAATGGCACTATTTAACTCTTTTAAAGCTAAAGAGGTCTCTTTTGTTTTATTGATAATTGCTTTAGTGGAGCGAATATTTGCTAGTGAGAAACTATTAAACCCCTTTACAGTTCTTACTAAAAGTTCATGTTCATCTGTTGGAAATAAATTAATTGAGGCTACTACTATATTTTTATACCCTAACATATCAACATCAGCTAATATTTGAGGTAGGTTTTTATAATCCATTTCTCTTTTTTGTAAATCTTTTAGTACCATTCTTGAACTAAAAGATAAAAATACATCTATATCTTGAAACTTCTCTTCTACCTCTTTTTTTAACTCTAAATACATATCTTGCTCTATAACTGAACCAAAACAAGATAAAATAATAGCTTTATCTTTTTTATAATGTCTATATCTTTTCATAATAATCTAACCTTTTATTTTTAAGAGAATTCTATCTAAATAAGTTTGACTTTATTTAATATAAATAAGAATAGATAAAAACTTTATAGATTTAATTTGAATTGTATGAAGATTAAAATGGCGGACAGTGAGAGATTCGAACTCTCGGTACAGTTACCCGTACGCATCCTTAGCAGGGATGTGGTTTCAGCCAGCTCACCCAACTGTCCTTATTGTTTGTGGAATGAGATTATAGGGAAAGTAAGCTTAAAATTTTATTAAATTAGAGCTATTTTTCTAATTTTTTTTGTAAAAGGCTAAGTTTAACTAAGATATAATTTCATAAAAAGGCAAAATTGTGGAAAATATATTTAGAGAATATGATATTAGAGGTATTTTTGAAAAAGAGTTAAATGAACAGAGTGTAAAATTAATAGGATATTTTTTAGGTAAAAAGGTAGGAGGAGATAAAGTTGTAGCTATTGGTTATGATGCAAGGTCTCACTCTCCAATACTTAGAGATTATCTAACAAGTGGATTAAATGCGTCAGGATGTAAAGTTTTAGATATGGGAATGGTGGCAACTCCTGTTAACTATTTTTCTAACTATATAACTTTAGATGAAGATATTACAACAGACGCATCTATTATGATTACAGGTTCTCATAACCCAAGTGAGTATAATGGATTTAAAATTACTATTGATAAATCCCCATTTTTTGGAAAAGATATTTATGCTTTAGGTGATGAGATTATAGAAAATAGCTCACTTAATATTCCAACTAATACAACTTCAATAAAAATAGATGTAAAAACACCTTATATTAACTATATGTTAAAAGAGTTTTCTCACTTAAAAGCTATGGATAAAAAGATAGTTATAGATTGTGGAAATGGAGTAGCTGGAACTGTTATTATAGATATTTTTAATGGATTGGAGTTAAATTATAAGGCTTTGTATGTTGAACCAGATGGTAATTTTCCAAATCATCACCCAGACCCATCAGTAGAAGAGAATTTAGTAGATGTAAAAAAGGCTTTAGAGGAAAATGGAGATATAGCTTTTGCTTATGATGGAGATGCTGATAGAATTGCAGTTTTAACACATAAATACAATATAAAAGGTGACCAAATGGCACTTTTATACGCTATGAAAATGGAAAACCCAACTGTAATAGGTGAGGTTAAATGTTCACAAGTTATGTATGATGAGTTAGAAAAAAGAGGTGCTAAGGCTATTATGTATAAAACAGGTCACTCTAATTTAAAGGTTAAAATGAAAGAGACTAATGCTGATTTAGCTTGTGAAGTTAGTGGACATATCTTCTTTAAAAATAGATATTTCGGTTATGATGATGCAATCTATGCCACTTTAAGAATGTTAGAACTTATTTATGATGGAGTTGATATTGATAAAGAGATAGAGTCTCTTCCACAAGTTTTTTCAACAGAAGAGATAAAAGTAGAGACAACAGATAAAGAGAAGTTTGAGATTATAGATAGAGTAAAAAAGTTACTTAAAAATCCACCATCATATTTTCCTAAAATTAGAGATATTATAACAGTTGATGGTGTTAGAATTAATTTTGAAAATGGTTGGGGATTAGTTAGGGCTAGTAATACTACACCAATTCTTGTAACTCGTTTTGAAGCGACAAATAAAGAGAGTGCAAAAGAGTATGAAGATGTTGTAAATAGAGTTATATTAGAGGCTAAAGAGGAGGTAGAGAGAAGTGAAAAATAGATTATATTTTAATATAGACCAAAAAGATAATTCACTTTTTGATAAAATTGTTTTAGAACAGAAAACTATTGGTTACTATAATCTCCCAAAACAAGATACTAGTAATATTTTAGAGTTTGTAGATAATTTTGATAAAAATATAAAAAATATTATGGTTTTAGGAATTGGTGGAAGTTCACTTGGGGCTAAAGCTGTTTATGAGTTTTTAAAACCTATTAAAAAACCAAAAAGAAAGTTATTCTTTTTTGAGAGTACAGACCCACTTAATATATCTACTCTATTAAATGAGGTTGATTTAGATAAAACTCACTTTTTAGTAATTAGTAAATCAGGTGGCACGGTTGAGACAATATCTATTTTTAAATATATTTTTGCTCAAAAATCAGAAAAAAATAGCTATACATTTATAACAGATAATGGCTCAAAACTTGATAAATTTGCACAAGATTTAGGTTCAAAGGTTTTCTATCTTCCTCCTAATGTTGGTGGTAGATTTTCTGTTTTATCAGTTGTTGGACTCTTACCTTTGGCTTTAAGTGGAGTTAATATTAAAGAGTTACTTAGTGGAGCAGATAAAATAAATAGAGATTTTTTTAAAGGTAAAAAACTACAATCAACTCTTTTAAAGAAAGCCTCTTTTTATGCTAAAAATTGTGATAGATATAGTATTAATACTATTTTTGCATATTCTGAAAACCTAAAGTACTTTACAGAGTGGTTTGTACAACTTTGGGGTGAGAGTTTAGGAAAAGTACAAAAAAACTCCATTTTAAATGTGGGGCTTACTCCTATTGGATTAATTGGGCCTAAAGACCAACACTCATTTTTACAACTAATTATGGAGGGAAGAAGAGATAAGAGTGTCACCTTTATAAAATTAAAAGAGTTTAACCCTAAAATAACCATTCCAGATATAACTTTAAAATATTTAGAAGAGTTAGATAGTTTACATGGTATAAGATTTGATAAACTTATTAATATGCAATGCGACTCTATTATAGAGGCACTTTTAAATGAAAAAGATATACCTGTAGATGAGATAGTTATATCTAAAGTTAATGCTAAAAGTATTGGAGAATTAATATACTATTATGAGCTTTTAACATCTCTAGTTGGTAAACTTTTAGGTGTTGATACATATAATCAACCAGGAGTTGAAGCTGGGAAAATTATTTTAAAAGAGAAATTGAGTAGATATTAATCTGTTATTAATTATTTTAATATAGAATTCAAAAATTTTTTAAAAAGGTAATATATGCAACAAGTAGATATGAATTCACCAGAATTCCAAGCAGAGCTTGAAAAGACATGGAGTTTTGTAGAGAAAGTAAACAAACAGTTTGGTTTTGTTCAACACCCACAAGATGATGTAAATGAGGGTGTGGCTATGGGACTTGCTAGAAATAAGCTCATGTATGGGAAAAGATACTGTCCATGTTTTATGGTAATTGGAGAGACTAAAGAGGAGCAAAAAAAGGCAGATAATAGAATTTGTCCTTGTAAACCTGCTTTAGAAAAAGAGATACCAAAAGATGGAAAGTGTCATTGTGGAATTTTTTGTACGCCAGAGTTTGCAGAAAAAGAGAAAAAGATTGATAAAATAGAAGAGGTAGTACATCAGCACTCAAGAGGATTAAGTATTGAGGAGGCTACAATACTACTTAAAAAAGAGCAGTTAGATGGTGATGAGTTAGAGGCTCTTCTTGAAGCTAGAGAGTTAAAAATGATTGATTTTACTCTTCTTGATGTAAGAGAGTTAATGGAGTTTAAAATGGGTCATATTGTAGGAACTGATGCACTTGTTCCAACTTCTCAATTTTATGCTGAAATTGAAAATCATAATGATAAAAAGAGTAAAGCTGTAATTGTATATTGTCATACAGGAAGTAGAAGTTATCAAGTTCAATATGCTATGAAATCATTAGGATTTAAACAAATTGGAAATTTACAATATGGAATTATTAGCTATAGTGGAGATATTCAAAGAGGTTAAAAACCTCTTTTCTTAAATACTCTTTTTACTATCTTCATGAAGTGGAGGGAATTTTAGTTTTGCACCACCTACTAAATGAAAATGTAGGTGTTTTATCTCTTGTCCTCCATCTTCTCCATTATTTGTAATAAGTCTATATCCACTCTTATCAAGACCTAAAGTTTTTGCGACTTCTTGAATAAATGGGGTCATTTTAGCCATAATATCAGAAGGGGTTACTTGAAAGTTATCTATATGCTTTTTAGGAATAATTAAGATATGAATTGGAGCTATTGGATATAGGTCATGAAAAGCCATAAACTCATCATTCTCTAAAACTTTATTGCTTGGAATTTCTTTATTTACTATTTTACAAAAAATACACATTATCTATCCTTGGTTAAAAAATAGAAAGATTATAGCACATTCAATCTCACTATTTAGTATATTTTGGATAAAATCTCACAAAATATAAGATAATTGAATAGAGGTTATTTTGAAAGAGTTAGAAGATAAAATATCAGGAGCGAATTCGCTTGAAGAGTTAGAAAAAATTCGTATTGAACTTTTTGGTAAAAAAGGGGTAATAGCTAAAAAATTTGCTCAACTTAAAGATGTACCAAATAAAGAAAAAAAAGCCTTTGCAGAGGGGCTAAATAAAGAAAAGGCTTATCTACAAAAACTGTATGATGAGATTTATGAAACTTTAAAAAAAGAGGAGATAGAGAGACTATTAAAAGCTGAAACTATTGATGTCTCTTTATATAGCAATTTAGAGAGTAAAGGGGCATTACACCCTGTAATGGAGACTATGGATAAGATTATTGACTACTTTGTAGCTCTAAACTTCTCTGTAGAAGATGGACCAAAAATAGAAGATGATTTCCATAACTTTGAAGCTCTAAATCTGCCTAAAAATCACCCAGCAAGAGATATGCAAGATACATTCTTTTGTAAAGATGGAAGAGTTTTAAGAACTCACACTTCACCTGTTCAGATTAGAACAATGTTAAAAACAAAACCACCTATTAGAATGATAGCACCTGGTGCTGTATTTAGAAAAGATTACGATTTAACCCATACACCTATGTTTCATCAAGTAGAGGGGTTAGTTGTTCAAGAGAAAGGTGAAGTTAGCTTTGCTAATTTAAAGTCTATACTCTCTGATTTTTTACATTATATGTTTGGTGATGTTGAGGTTAGATTTAGACCAAGCTTTTTCCCATTTACCGAACCATCTGCTGAAGTTGATATATCTTGTATATTCTGTAAAGGTGACGGGTGTAGAGTATGTTCACATACTGGTTGGTTAGAGGTGTTAGGTTGTGGCATTGTTGACCCTAATGTATTTGATGCAGTTGAATATAAAAATGTTAGTGGTTACGCCTTTGGACTTGGTGTTGAGAGATTTGCAATGCTACTACATAAAATCCCTGACCTTAGAATGCTATTTGAAGGAGATACAAGACTTTTGGAGCAATTTAGATGATAATTACTAGAACTTGGTTAAATAATTTTATAGATATAAGTGGAGTAAGTAATGAGAAGTTATATGAGACTTTTAATAGTATTGGATTAGAAGTTGATAATATAAAAACTTATAATATTCCTAAAGGGGTAGTTATTGGAAAAATTATCTCATGCCAAAAACACCCAGATGCTGATAAACTAAGCCTTTGTCAGATTGATATAGGAAGTAGTGTGGAGCAGATTGTTTGTGGAGCTTCCAATGTGGTAGATGCTGAATTTGTAGCAGTAGCTACAATTGGTACAAAACTTGGAGAAAATTTTGAGATAAAACCTACTAAACTTCGTGGTGTTGATAGTAACGGTATGGTATGTTCTGCTTCAGAGCTTGGACTACCAGATATGGGTAGTGGTATTATGATACTTGATGATAGTATAGGTAAACTTATTGTAGGAAAAGATCTTAATGATTATCCAAAAGTAGCCGATACTGTTATAGAGCTAGAGTTAACTGCAAATAGAGGTGACTGTTTAAGCATATATGGAGTAGCAAGAGATTTAAGTGCTGGGCTTGATATTCCACTAAATAGTTTAGAGTATGAGAGTAGTGATATAGTAAAAATTGGATTAGCAAGAGTAGCTGAACTTAAAACCACAGGAGTTATAAATGGCTCTTTAAGATACACTTTAGCTGATATAGAGTCTATTAAAACATCGTTTATAACCTCACTTAGATTATCTTTTATAGAGCAATTACAAGATGATGATTTAGCAAATTTAATAAAATATACAACTCATACAACAGGTGTAATTATTAGAGCTTATAATGCTAGTAATATGTTAACAAATGAAGAGGATAAGATAACAATTACAGTTTTAAGTAGAGATAATATTACAACTATTCAAATAGATGGTATAGACTCCTCTATATTAGGTGTTTCTCAAAATAGTGACTCTATAGCAGATAGTAATTCAACTAAAGTATTATTTGAAGCAAGTTATATTGAACCTAATATTTTAATTAATGCAGTATCAAGTAAAAATTTAGATACTGATGAGCTTTATTATAATACATCAAGAGGTAGTGAGCCCGACCTATTTATGGGTATAAAATATTTAACATATCTACTAGAGAGTTATAATAAGTGTAACTTTTTTGATGGATACTTATCTATAGAAGAGGATATTGAACCTAAAATTATTACAGTAAATGATAAAGAGGTTTCAGAACTTATTGGTAAAGATATTGAAAAATCAGATATTTTAAATATATTAACAGCTTTAGGGTTTAGAGTTCATAGTTCAGCAGAAGATGCTTTTGGTGTTATGGTACCTCAATTTAGACACGATATAGAGAATATTCAAGATATAACAGAAGAGATAGTTCGTATTATAGGAATTAATAATATAGAAAATAAGCCTCTTAAATTTATAGAAGTTCAAAGAATAAATAGTACAGTTAAGAGCTATTATGTAAAAAAAGCTTTAAGAGAAAGAGCCATATCAGCATCTTTTTTTGAGTCAATCTCTTATGCCTTTACAGATAAGTCTCTTTTAGAAAAGTATAACTTTCCAACTATAAAAGAGGAGTTAGATATTATAAATCCTATTACTGAAGATTTAAATACTTTAAGAACTACTATACTTATTAATCTTTTAAATGCGGTAAAAAGAAATATAAGCTACTCTAAAAAGTCTATTGCACTATTTGAGATTGGAACTATTTTTAATAGAGAACGAAAAGAGAGAGAGGTATTTTCTCTTGTATTTTCAGGTCAACGAGAAAAAGAGAGTGTAATTAATAGTGGAAAACCTAAAAATATAGATTTTGAGATATTTACTAGAAAACTATCATCTATTATAGGAGATTTTGATTTAAGAGCAGGAACAGAACAGAATAGTCTAGTTCACCCATACCAATCTGCTGATATTATTATAGATAATGAGGTTTGTGGATTTATATCAAAATTACACCCAACTGTAGCAGAAGATTTTGGTTTACCTGAAACATTTATTGCAGAAATTTCATTTAATGCACTTTTGCCTAAACATATTAATGCATCTTCTATCTCTAAATTTCAAGGTGTATATAAGGATTTAAGTTTAGTACTAGATAAAAACTTACCATATAATCAAGTGGCTACTGCTATTAAACTATTAGAACTTCCTCTGCTTAAAAAGTTCTATCCTATAGATATATATGAAGATGAAACGCTAGAAAATCAAAAAAGTTTAACTATTCGTCTATTTATTCAATCAATGGAAAGAACGCTAGAGGATAAAGATATAGAAGAGAGTGTATTTGAAATAGTCGAAACTTTAAAAAAGCAGTATGGTGCAACACTAAGATGAGAGTAGCTTATATATCTAAACAGTCTAAATCTTTTAATTTAGTATGTAAAACCATTGCACCTGATAAATCTATATCACATAGATGTGCAATGTTCTCTCTTTTAAGTGATAGAACTTCTACTATTAAAAACTTTCTTTTAGGTGAAGACACCCTTGCATCTTTATCTATAGCCGAGCAGTTAGGAGCTAAGATTAAAAGAGATGGTGGAGATATAGAAATTACTCCTCCAAAAGAGTTAAAAGAGCCTGATAATATTTTAGATTGTGGTAATGCAGGAACAGGAATGCGTCTATATGCAGGACTATTAGCAGGTGTTAATGGTCTATTTATCTTAACAGGTGATAAATATTTAAGAAGCAGACCAATGAGTAGAGTTGTTAATCCATTAAGAGATATTGGAACAAAGATAGATGGTAGAGAGCATGGAAATCTAGCACCTTTAGCTATTCGTGGTGGAAAACTAAAACCCTTTAGATATAACTCTGCTATTGATTCAGCACAAGTTAAATCAGCTCTTATTTTAGCAGGACTTAGAGCTTATAGTAAAAGTTATTATAGAGAAAATTTATTATCAAGAGACCATACAGAGCGAATGTTAAGAGGAATGGGTGCAAAAATTACAAGACTTGATAATGGTTGGTTAGAGATACAACCTTTAAAAAAACCACTTGACCCTCTTAATATAAAAGTACCTGCTGACCCATCTAGTGGATTTTTCTTTGCTGTTTTAGCCTCTATTATGCCTAATAGTAGTGTTATAATTAAAGATGTAACTCTAAATCCTACAAGAGTAGAAGCCTATAATGTTTTAAAAGAGATGGGTGCTAATATAGAGTTTATAGAAAAAGAGAATATCTATGAACCAATTGGAGATATATCTATTAAATATAGTGGAAAATTAAAAGCTATAACAGTTAAAAAAAATATAGCTTGGCTTATAGATGAATTACCAGCTCTTTCTATTGCTATGGCTGTGACTAATGGAAAAAGTATTGTAAAAAATGCTAAAGAGTTAAGAGTTAAAGAGAGTGATAGAATATCTACCGTTTTAGATGGTTTAAATAGATGTGGTATAGAGACAACTGAGCTAAAAGATGGATATGAGATTATTGGAGGAGAGTTTAAAGAGGCTACAGTTAATAGTTATGGAGACCATAGAGTAGCTATGAGCTTTGCAATAGCAGGTGTTCTTTGTGGTATAAAAGTAGAAGATACAGCATGTATTGATACCTCTTTTCCAAACTTTTTTGATATTTTAGAAGAGATTACGGAGATAAAAAAATGAAAATACAACTAGCATCAAGTTATGGGTTTTGTTATGGTGTAAAAAGAGCTATTGATATAGCCCAAAAACATGAAAATAGTCTAACTTATGGTCCTCTTATTCATAATAAAGATGAGATTAATCGTTTAAAAGAGGGGTTTAATATAGGTCTAGCAGAGGGACTTAGTGATGTTAAGAAAAATGATACTGTTGTAATTAGAACTCATGGAATACCAAAAGATGAGTTAAAAGTTTTAAAAGAACAAGACAATAGAGTAATAGATGCAACTTGTCCTTATGTTACTAAACCTCAACAGATAGTAGAGAAGATGAGTAGCAACGGTTACTCTGTTGTTATATTTGGAGATAAAAATCACCCTGAAATAAAAGGAGTAGTAAGTTATGCAGATGGAGAAGAGGCATTTATTGTTTTAGATGAAAAAGAGTTAGAAGAATTACCTTTAAGAAGTAAAGTAGCAGTTGTAGCTCAAACTACTAGAAAGCCTGAAGATTTTTTAAAAATAGTCAATGCGTTAATTTTAGAACATAAAGAGGTTAGAGTATTTAATACTATATGTAACGCCACTTTTGAAAATCAAGATGCAGCAGCAGATTTAGCAAAAAAGGCTGATGTTATGATAGTAATTGGTGGAAAACATTCATCAAATACAAAACAGCTTCATAGTATAGCAAGTAGAGGGTGTAAAGATAGCTATTTAATAGAGAATGAGAGTGAACTAAAGGAGGAGTGGTTTAAAAATAAAAAGCTTTGTGGAATATCGGCTGGGGCTTCAACTCCTGATTGGATAGTGCAAAATGTTATCAATCGTATTAAAGAGATAAAATAGTTATTAATCTATATCTTTTCATTTCGCATTAAAAAAAATATTGTATAATTAGCCCAAAATTAGGCTAGGCAAGGATTAGTAAGTATGAAATTCGAAGATATCGAAGTAGAAGATGTAGATTTTGGAGCGATGCTCGAGGAGTCGTTTAAAAAATCAGATTCAAGTAGTGATTTAGTTAATGGTGTTATTGTAAGAATAGATGAAGATGATAATCAAGTTGTTGTTGATGTAGGTAGAAAAAACGAAGCGTTTATGTCTCTTGACCAAATCAGAGATGAAGATGGTGATATTATGTTTGAGGTGGGTGAGACTATTCCTGTAGTTATTACTGGATTTAGAGGTGAAAGACCAAATATATCTTACGAATTAGCAGAAAAAAGAGCAGCTTTAGCTGAATTTATTGAAGAGTATGATGATGAAGAAGAGTATGTAATTGAGGGTATAATTACTAAGAAAAATAAGGGTGGATTTGTTGTAGATGTATCAGGTTTAGAGTTCTTTATGCCAAGAACTTTATCTTATATTTCACATAAAATCAACCCTATTGGTAAAAAAGTAAAAGCTCTTATTGTAAAAGTTGATAAAGAGAAAGGTAGTGTTGTAGTTTCAAGAAAAGAGCTAATTGAAAGAGAAAAGGCTGAAACACAAGAGATTGTTGATAAATTATTAGAAAATAGAGCTGTAGTTCTAGGAGTTATTAAAAAAATTACATCTTATGGTATGTTTGTAGATGTTGGTGGAATGGACGGTTTAGTTCACTACTCTCAAATCTCTCATAAAGGTCCTGTTAACCCTTCAAAATATTACAAAGAGGGTGATGAAGTTAATGTAATTGCTATTGATTATGATAAGAAAAAGAGACACCTATCACTATCTATTAAAGATGCAACTATTGACCCATGGAAAGATATTGACAACACTTTAAGAGCAGGGGATACTGTAACTGTAACTGTATCAAATATTGAACCTTATGGAGCATTTGTTGACCTTGGAGAAGACCTTGAAGCCTTTTTACATGTATCTGAAATCTCTTGGGATAAAAATGTAAAACACCCTAAAGATTATATTGAGATTAATCAAAAAATAGATGTTGAGATTATTGAGATTGATAAAGCTCAAAGAAGACTTAGAGTTAGTAGAAAAACACTTCTTCCTAAACCAATAGACCAGTTTGCATCAGCAAATAGAGTAGGAGATGTTATTAAAGGAACTGTATCATCTATTACTGATTTTGGTGCATTTGTTAAAATTGGTGCTGTTGAGGGTCTTCTTCATAATCAAGAAATATCTTGGGATAAGTCTAAAAATGCTAAAAATAGTCTTAAAAAAGGTGATGAAGTTGAAGTTAAAATCATTAAAATAGATAGAGAGAATGGTAAAGTATCACTTAGTAAAAAAGCATTAGAAGAGTCTCCTATTACTGCTTTTGCTAAAAAACATAAAAATGGTGATATTGTTGAAGGTAAAGTAAAAGATAAAAAAGATTTTGGTATCTTTATCTCTTTAGAAAATGGTGTTGATGCACTATTAAGACTTGATGACCTAGGACCTTTAAAAGTTGATGAGATTGAAAAAGGTCAAACTATTAGAGCTGTTATCTCTTTCCTTGATGCTAAAAATGATAGAATTAGAGTATCTGTTAGAAGATTAGAGAGACAAGAAGAGAGAGAAGCGTTAGAGCAACTAAATAAAGAACAAGATGATAGTATGACTCTTGGTGATGTATTTAAAGCACAACTTAAAAAATAAGGTTTCTACTAATTATGCCTAAACTTACTATTGTAGTTTGCGACCATATCCACCAAAAAGGGTTGGATATTCTCGCAAATGATGCTAAAATAAATCTAATTAATGCCGCTGATGAACCTAAAGATAGACTAATAACAGAGATTATTCCTAAAGCTGATGTAGCAATTACTCGCTCATCAACTGATGTTGACCAATTTTTCCTTGAACACTCCGATAATTTAAAAGCTGTTGTTCGTGCAGGAGTTGGTGTTGATAATGTTGACATTGATGGTTGTAGTAAGAGAGGTATTGTTGTTATGAATGTACCAACAGCCAATACAATAGCAGCCGTTGAACTTACTATGGCACATCTACTCTCTTGTGTAAGAAAATTCCCTTATGCTCATAATAATTTAAAAGTTGATAGAGTATGGAGAAGACAAGATTGGTATGGTACTGAACTTAAAGATAAAAAACTTGGAATTATTGGCTTTGGTAATATTGGTTCTCGTGTTGGAAAAAGAGCTAAAGCTTTTGAGATGGAAGTTATTGCTTATGACCCATATATTGACCCATGTAAAGCTACTGACCTTGATATTGCCTATACAAAAGATTTTAATGATATTTTAGCTTGTGATATTATTACAATTCATACACCAAAAACAAAAGAGACAATAGGAATGGTTGGCTCTAAAGAGATAGCCAAAATGAAAGATGGTGTAATCTTGATTAACTGTGCTAGAGGTGGATTGTATGATGAAGATGCTCTTTTAGAGGGTCTTAAAAGTGGTAAAATTGCAATGGCAGGAATTGATGTATTTAATAAAGAACCAGCAACCTCTCACCCACTTTTAGATTTAGATAATGTAACAGTTACTCCTCACTTGGGTGCAAATACAAAAGAGTCTCAACAAAATATTGCAATACAAGCATCTGAAAATGCAATAGCAAGTGCAAAAGGTATTGCCTACCCTAATGCTTTAAACTTGCCTATTAAAGAGAGCAATTTACCTAATTTCTTAAAACCATATCTTGAACTTATTCAGAAAATGGGTCACATGTCAGCACAAGCTACAAGAGATAAAATTAAAAAGATTAAAATAGTAACAGAGGGTGAAGTGTCAGAACATATTAATTCACTAACTACTTTTGCTACTGTTGGAATTTTAAGAGAGTCTCTTGAAGATAGTGTAAATTATGTTAATGCTGAATTTGTAGCTAATGATATAGGAATAGAGATAGAAAAAGAGAGTCAAATAAATAACTCTGGACTATCTAATAAAATTACTATTAGATTAACTACAACTAACTCTATTTTTAAAATAAGTGGTACAGTTCTAGGTTCTGATACACAAAGAATTATAGAGATTGATGAGTATCAGTTAGACTTAGAGCCAAAAGGTAAAATGATACTATTTAGAAATACCGATGTGCCAGGTGTTATTGGTGATGTAGGACACATTATATCTAGTAATAATCTAAATATTTCTGACTTTAGATTAGGGAGAAATAAAAAATCACAAGCTTTAGCAGTTGTTAAAGTTGATGGTGATATTAGCGAAAAACTTATTAAAGAGTTATCTGATTTAGAGACCTGTATCAGTGTAACTCATGTCTCTATTTAAATATTTTTTTAAATACTCACTAAGTTTTTTAGTGAGTATTTTTGATAAAAATCCTCTTTTTTATTCACTTTTTTATGATAAATATCAAAATTAATTATTCAATTAACAATTATAGGTATAATTATTTTTACTTAAAGCTATCAATTTAATAGTTATTTGGCTAAAGATAGTGTAAAATTCCAATAAAACTAAGGAGGATAATAGTGGTAATAAAAAAATATTTGATATTTTTTCTACTGCTATTGCTGTTATTTAATACAGCAGAAGCAAACGAGAAGAAGGGATTAGAGAACTTATCTTTAAATCAAGCGTTAGATTTAATGAAACAAGATAATTTAGAGTTAAAAATATCTAAATTTACAGAGCAGATAAAAGAGTATGAGGCTATGGTTGCAAAGGGACATGCTCTTGGTAAATTTGATATTACAGTAAAAGATGCTTACTCTAATGATGCAGGTAATGTTTTTGGCTTTAAACTAAAAAGCCGTGAAGCTACATTTGGAGATTTTGGAGCAGAAGAGTTTATGAACAATATGGGAGCTGCACAAAATGGAGATATGGCTGCAGCTGGACGAATGTACTCTGACCCACCAAATAATCTAAATAATCCAAGTGCTAGAAACCATTTTCAAACAACACTAAACTATATGGTTCCTTTATATACAGGTGGAAAATTAGAGCAGTATAGAAAAATAACCAAATCTTTAATTAATATGAGTAAACTCGATACAAAAAAACTTCTAAATGAAAAAATATTTCAAACAACTAAAACATTTTATGATATATCTTTAGTTGATGAGTATCTTATTAATCTTAGTAGTATAGTCTCTAATATAGATAGATTAGAAGAGATTGTAGCTAGTATGCGAGAAGAGGGTTATGCAAAAGAGATAGACCAACTTGAAGTTCAAGCTAGAAAATCAGAAGTTCAAAGTATGTTAAGTCAGGCTTCATTTAATCAAAAATTAGCATATCAATATCTATCCTTTTTATTAAATCAAGATGTAAAATCAATTCAGACTATTAATGCAACTCCACCAATACCAAAGATTGTAAAAGAGGAAGTTCAACAGAGTAATTTAGATATACAAAAAGCAAAACTTGGTCTAAAAATCACAAATATGGCAATTAAAGTTCAAGAGTCTAATCTTTTACCAGAGGTTGGAGCAATGGCAGAGTATGGTAGTGCTGATAATACTCCATTAAATCAATTTTTTAATAAAGATTTCTATACAATAGGAGTTCAAGCTAAATGGAATATCTTTGATGGAAATATAAATAAAAATAATTTAGAAAAAGCAAAGACTGAATATCTAAAAGTTCAAGAACAGGTAAATTTAGCTAAAAAAGGTATTTGTTTAAAAGTAAGAAAGACTTTAACTGAAATTCAGAGTAAAGAGGCTGATATAGAGAGTTTAGAAAAACAGCTAGAGTTTGCTCAAAAAGTATATGAAACATATCAAGAAGAGTATAAAGAGGGTGTAAAATCTATATCTGATGTTCTTATTAAACAGTCTAAACAACTTGAAGTTTTACTAAAACTTCTTACAGCAAAAAACGATAGAAATACAAAAGTATTTGAACTTAAAAGTATTATTAATCAGGGAGAGACAATATGAAAAAATTGGTATTTGTATTAGTGTTAGCATTTAGTTTTTTAGATGCTATAGAGTTAAATTTAAGTGGTTCTGTTATTTCAGATAACCAAAAAATGATTACAAGTCGATATATGGGTATTGTAAAAAAGATGTTAGTTAGTGAAGGGGAGATTGTTAAAAAAGGGCAACTTCTATATGTTATAGATTCAAAAGAGATTGATGCTAAAAAAGAGCAGGTAGAGTTAGGAATTTCACAAGCACAATTAGCTCTTCAAATGAATAAAAATCAATATAATAATACTCTTTTAAATTTAGGCAGAAATGAGAGATTATTTAAAAAAGGTATGGTTTCTAAATTTCAACTTGAAAATTTACAATTAGCTGTTAGAAATCTAAAAGATATGGTTAAAATATCACAAAAACAGGTAGCACAAGCTAGAGCAATGAAAAAAGAGGTTATGAACCAATATAACTATCTTAAATTAAAAGCTCCTAATAATGGTGTTATTATTGCTAAGAAACTTAATGCTGGTGAGATGGCAATTCCTGGTATGCCTGGTGTTATTTTAACTGACCTTAGTAAACTTAGTGTTATGGTTGAAATTGCAGAAAATGATATTAAATTTATGAAAATGGGTAAAAAAGTTGATATTACTATTCCATCTCTTGGATTTAAAACAGTAGGTAAAATATACTCAATTATTCCAAACTCTAACCCAATGACACACAAATTTAAAATGAAAATTAAGTTTAATACCAAAGGTAAATCGGTCTATCCAGGTATGTATGCTAGTGTTCATATAATAGAATAGTTAAAGGACAGTAATGGGAAAGAAAAAACATTATGAAGTAAAAGATGTAGCAGGAAAATTAGCTATTGGATTTTTAAAAAATCCATTAACTGCTGTCTTAGGAATAGTTCTTTTAGCTCTTGGTTGGATTGCATTGTCAACTATGCCAAGAGAGGAAGACCCACAAATTGCAATTTCTGGTGGTGCTGTTATTGTTGCTATGCCTGGGGCTACTCCTGCTGAAGTTGAAAATATTATAGTAAAACCTTTAGAGAAAAGACTTAGAGAAGTTAAGGGTATTGAACATATCTATGGTATGTCAATGGATAATGTTGGTATTGTTAATGTTATGTATTATATTGGTGAAAATAGAGAGGATTCTAACCTAAAACTTTATGATAAAGTCATGCAGAATATGGATAAAATGCCAAAAGGTGTTATGCAACCTCTTATTAAACCTTTTGATATAGATATTGATGTACCTATTATCTCTATTGCTCTTTATAAAAAAGAGGGTTCTAGCATATCTACTACAGAGCTTGTTGAAAAGGTAAAGCGACTACAACATAAAATTAATGCTATTGAGAATGTAGCAAAAACAACACTCAAAGGTGACCATAAGGAGCAGTATAATATAGAAGTTGATATGGGTAAACTTTCAGCATATCACCTATCTATGGGACAAATTATGATGGCTGTTCAATCATTAGCTGCTAATGTTCCAAATGTTAAAGGTAGAACAGAAGATGGGAAACTAACTATTTTTGGTATTGCTAATGCTATTGAGAGTGTAGAAGATGTTAAAAATGTTATGGTAGCAAACTATATGGGTTCACCTATATATTTAAGAGATGTTGCAAAAGTAGAAAATGGAATTGATAAACAAAATTTTCAAGATGTAGGTTTTGTTTATAGAGAGGATAATAATATAACAAATCCTTTTAAAGAAGAGATACCACAAGTTACTCTAACTGTAGCAAAACTAGCAGGAACAAATGCTGTTTTTGTTGCTAAAGATGTTGAAGAGATGTTAAAAGAGCATGAAGCGGAGTTTGAGAAAGAGGGAATAGGATATATAGTTACTAGAGATTATGGTGAAAGAGCAAATGAAGCAGTAAATGAACTTATGCACCACTTAGTAATTACAATTATTATTATTGCACTTATGCTTGTATTTGCTTTAGGTTGGAAAGAATCTATTATTGTTACATTTACTGTTCCTGCAATTTTAGCTATTACTCTATTTATCGCTTATATGTCAGGACAAACAATGAATAGAATTACACTTTTTGCATTCCTTTTATCCCTTGGATTACTTGTTGATGCAGCTATTATTGTTATTGAAAATATACATAGACACCTCCACTCTCATGAGGCAGATAGTAAAGAGATGGAAGAGTTACTTGTTGAAGCTACAGATGAAGTAGGAGGTCCTACTAATATTGCAACCCTAGCCATTATTATGACAATGGTTCCAATGGCATTTGTTGGTGGTATGATGGGGTCGTTTATGAAACCAATTCCATACAATGTACCTGTTGCACTATTTGCTTCACTTATTGTAGCTTATATATTTACACCATATTTAAGTCTTAAGCTTTTAAAAAAACCAACTCATAAGCATCATCATAAAAAGAGAAAAGATGATGGAAAAGATAAGGAGGGGAGTTAATGAAAAAATTTGAAAATTTTGTTCATAGTATAATAAAAAGTAGAGTTAAAAAAACTTTAGTAATTATTTTAACTGCTGTTGCTTTTTTTGCATCATTACTGATGTTTCCAACAAAATTAGTTTTAGCCAAAATGCTACCTGGTAAAAGTGATAATACTTACTCTATTTATGTAGATGCACCAACAGCTAGTTCTATTGAACAGACTAAAAAAGTTACAAGTTGTATTACTAATATCTTAAAAAAAGAGAAAGAGATTAAAAATATTTCACTCTTTTATGGTCAAGGTATTCCTTTAGATTATGCAGGTCTTGTAAAAGGTGCTAGTATGAAAAGAACTGAAAATGTAGCAGAGATTTCAGTAAATCTAACAGATAAACATACAAGAGTCGAACCATCATTTCTTATGACACAGAGACTTAGACCTATTATTGATAAAGAGTGTGGAAATATTATAGAAGGGACAACTATTAAACTTATAGAACAACCTTCTGGTCCTCCAACTTTAGCATCAATTGTTTTAGAGGTTCAAGGAGATAATATATTTCAAAGTAGAGAGTTAGCTGTAGAGGTGGCAAATATACTCTCAGATACTAAAGGATTGGTTGATATTGATGTAATGGCAGATGATATTTATGATAAATATAAACTTGTTCCAAATATAGATAAAGTAGCAAGAAGTGGATTAGCTATTAAACAGATTAATAATATTCTCTACTTAGCATTTGAAGGAATGGTAATTGCTACAAAAAACTCTGAAAATCACTCTGACCAAATTCCTATATTTTTAATATTAAGTGATAAAACCAAAAGATTAAGTGACAGTAGTCATGATGCTATTCGTTCAAAACTTACATCTCTTAATCTTATGAACCAAAAAGGTATGATGGTTCCATTAACAGAGGTTGTTGATATTGTAAAAGTAAAATCAGAACCTATGATTATGCACAAAGATTTAAAAAGAACTATTAATGTTATAGCTGAAACTGATATGGTCTCACAAGTATATCCTCTACTTGATGCTAGAGATAAAATGATAGAAAAATTCTCTAAAAACTATATAGTAGAAAAAGCAAGTTTTAGTACATATATGTTTGACCTATATCTTACAGATAAAAAAACTGGAGAAAAGTTCTTACTTAGATGGGACGGAGAGATGAAAGTAACACTTGATACATTTAGAGACTTAGGAGCTGCCTTTATTGCAGCTCTTGTTCTTATCTTCTTCTTACTAGTTGTTTATTATAAGAGCTTTAGTATTAGTGGAATTATTTTAATTGGTTCATTCTTATCTCTTATTGGTGTAATTGTAGGTCACTGGGTAGCTGACCAAGTAACAGAACAGACATTCTTTTTAACGGCAACCTCCCTTATTGGATTTATTGCTTTAATGGGAATTAGCTCAAGAAACTCACTCTTACTTATAGATTTTGCTATGAGTCTTATGGCAGAGCATGGTATGGAGAAAAAAGAGGCAATTGCAGTAGCAGCTGCAACTAGAGCTAAACCTATTATGTTAACAGCAATTGCTATTATTTTAGGTTCAGCACTTCTAGCTAGTGACCCAATCTTTGGAGGATTAGGAGTTGCTTTAATCTCTGGAACAGTAGCTGCTGTATTTGTTTCACTTCTATTTGTACCTGTACTTATGGATAATGCAAAAGCAATTAATGGAGGTCAATTTGAAGAGACACTTATAGACCAAGAACACCCTTACGATATATCTATAACTAGATAGTAATATAAAGGATAGTATCTTTTTCAATGGAAAATCATAGAAAATAGGATTTTTAGCTCTATTTATGATTTTTCCATATCCCAAGTTTCACCTCACCTAAAAATCCTAACTGTTTTTTAGAAAATTACCATTTAGATAATTTGACATATAGGAATTTGAGGTTAAAGTGTTAGCTAAACTATTGTAGCGTAAGTTGTTATTATACTTCATCAGAGATGAAGTATCTTTAATTTTAGATAAAGAAAAGTTCTTTTTTTCTAAAATATAAAGTAACACAACCAAATGTCGCTCAATAAAATTTAAAACAATTTTATCAAGAATAAACGATTTCTTAGCAAAAATATCTTTAAGTTGGCTAGAACTTCTAGCTAGAATATTTTTAGAAGCGTTTATATCTGCATTTTGTTTTTTTCCATTATTATTTTTAACTATATTATTAATAGTTCTATTTATCTCATTTTTTAGATAAGATTTAATTTTATTGACTAATTTCTTATATCTTTTTGATAGTGTCCTTAACTTCTGTTTTTGTCTATTTCTAGCTAGAATAGTTATGATTT
>Ga0256842_1000276_pt1 | contig 44760 bp, 46 predicted proteins | sample 4559240metaG_FD_185973 | JGI IMG/M metagenome (GOLD analysis project Ga0256842, IMG submission 185973) | Hydrothermal vent microbial communities from Guaymas Basin, Mexico - 4559-240 | ecosystem: Environmental > Aquatic > Marine > Hydrothermal vents | place: Mexico: Guaymas Basin | collected... | reverse complement strand
AATAATATTGAGTTCTGGAGAGTAAGGAGGTAGATACATTAAGATCAGACCTCTATTTGCCCACTTAGGAATATTCTCTTTAAATTTTTTACTCTTATGAAATGATGCATTATCTAGTGTTACCACAGTAGACTTCGTAAGTTGAAGAGAGAACTCATCAAAGACTTCAATAACAGTATCACTTGTTACAGATGACTCTTTGATATATGCTTTTAGATTCTCTTGTTTAGAGATAAATCCAAGGACATTAAACCTTTTTGCATGGAAAGATTTAATCACCATTGTTGCATTTATAGGTGACTTAACTGTTACTATTGTTATGTTTATATTAGGTGTAGATCATTCTGCTTTTTATCCATCATTGGTAGATATGCAAAGTTCTTTAACTATTGAGAACTCTTCTGGAAGTTACTATACACTTAGTGTTATGAGTGTTGTGTCTATCCTTGTACCGTTTGTTTTAGGGTATATCTATGCAGTATGGCGTTCTATGGATAAAACAAAATTAACAATTGACGAGATCAAATCTGATTCTCATCATTACTAAGGGGTAAAAATGGAATATTTAAATGAACTTTTATGGCATAGCTCATGGCCTATCGTTATCATACTGAGTGTTAAATTTGTTGAACTTAATCTTTCACATTATAATAAAATGGAAAAATTAGAAGAGTTTGAAGCATTAGAATCAGCTAAAGTGTAATAAATCTCCTCTCTTTATTACTAAAAGAGAGGAGAATCTATAGTATAATTCAGTATGATTGAATTAACACAACAACTACTAAAAAATATACCAGTATTTTCTGGACTAACTTCTAAAGAATTGTCATTGTTACAAAATATCTCTAAATTAGAATATCATCAAGATAAACAAATATTATTTTATGAGGGTGATGAGAGTTTAAATCTTTATATATTATTAGAGGGTAAGATTGATATTTTTAAAACAAATATCAAAGGTAAAGAGATAAAACTAAAACAATTTTTACCTTTTTCATTTATAGCTGAAGTTTCAAACTATAACCACATTCAGTTTCCAGCATCAGCAAAATCTATAGGAGATTCTACCGTTTTATCTATAGATTATGCTAAGTTTGAAAAGGAACTGTTATATCATAAAACTATCGCACCTATGATTATAAAATCTATAGCCAATAAAGTTTTAGTTTTAGAAAAACTTATATCTGAAAACTTAACAATGGATGCTACTCAAAGAATAGCTAAGTTTATTTATGAAGATAGTGATATGTTTTTAAATCAAAAACATCATATCATAGCAAATAAACTAAATATAACACCAGTGACATTTTCAAGAATCTTAAAAAAGTTTAGAGAGCAAAATATTATCTCATCTACAAATCATATTTTAGATAAAGATTTACTAAAAAAAGAGTTTTCTTAACATATGTAAATGCTTTATTTCTAATTTTGGAGTACACTTCACCAAAATTAAATAAGAGAGATAAGATATGAGTATGTTTTGTAATCAATGTGAAATGAGTATGCCAAATGGTTGTGGTAGTGCTGGTCAAAGTATTGGAACTTGTGGAAAAGATGAAAATTTAGCTAATCTTCAAGATACTATGATTTATGGTTTAAAAGGTCTTGCTGCTTATAGAGAGCATTTAAATGAGCTAGCTCCAACTGAAACTAAAAATGTTGATGATGTTATGAGTGAAACTCTTTACTTTACACTTACAAATGTAAACTTTAACTTTGATGATCACATCAAACAACTTATGAAAGTTGGAAGTGCTGGTGTTGAAGTTATGGATAAACTTTCAAATGCTCATACAGGTAAGTTTGGAATTCCAACTCCAGTTAAAATTTCTCAAAATGTTGTTGAGGGTAAAGCTATCTTAGTTAGTGGTCACAACTTAGAGATGTTTGAAGAGTTACTAAAAGCAACAGAGGGTAAAGGTATAAATGTATATACTCACTCAGAGATGTTACCAGCTCATGGTTACCCTGAACTTAGAAAATATAAACATTTAAAAGGTAATGTTGGTAAAGCTTGGTTTGACCAAGTAAAACTGATGAAAAGATTCAAAGGTACATTTGTTGTAAATACTAACTGTATCGTTCCACCTAAAAAAGATGCTGATTATTTAGATAGAGTATTTACTTATAAAATTGTAGGTATTGAGGGTGCTAAAAAGATTGAAGGTTTTGATTTTACAGAGTTAATTGAGAGAACTTTAGCTTGTGAAGATACAGTTATGGAAGATGATTTAACACTTACAACTGGTCATCACTATAAAACTATCTTAACTTTAGCACCACAAATCTTAGAAGCGATAGCATCTGGGAAAATCAAACAATTTTTTGTAATCGCTGGTTGTGATGCTCCTGGGAAAGCAGGAAACTATTATAGAGAGATGGCTGAAAATCTTCCTAAAGATTGTGTTATCATCACTTCATCTTGTGGTAAATTTAGATTTAACGATATTGATTTTGGAAATATTGAAGGGACAGAGATTCCTCGTTATTTAGATCTAGGTCAATGTAACGATTCTAATGGTGCTGTTGAGATTGCTAAAGCTGTAAGTTCTGCTTTAAATGTACCTATAAATGATTTACCAGTTTCAATCGTTCTTAGTTGGATGGAGCAAAAAGCTATAATCATTTTACTTGCTTTATTTAGCTTAGGTATTAAAAATATCTATCTTGGACCAAAAGCACCAGAATTTTTAAATGATGATGTAACTAACTTCTTAGTAGATACATTTGATCTACACTATACAGGTGATGCTAAAGAGGATTTAAAAAATCTTTTAATCTAATTTTAGTTTATAGATGGAGTTTTACTCCATCTTAGTTAAAATACTAAATTTTAACTAAAACATTAGTTCCTACATCTATTTTAGAATCTATGATTAAAACTCCTTTATGAAGTTCTATACTGTTTTTGACAATACTAAGTTCTAAACCAAACCCTTGAATCTCTTTTCTATAAAATCTATTTGTTATTTTTAAAAGTTTTGATTCTTCTATACCAATTCCCTCATCTTGAATCTCAAAATATAGTTGTTTATTTTTTTGATAAAGTGATATAAAAATATTTTTATTTGATGGAGTATATTTGATTGCATTATCTATTAAGTTGAAAAATATAGAGTAGATTAGTATTTTGTTAGCATTTAGTGAAATAGTTTCAATTTTTATTATTTTTAATAAAAGTTTTTTCTTAGCTATAAGTGTTGAAAATTTATTTACAATTCCTAAAAGCATAGAATCTACTTGACATATCTCAAAAGACTCTTTTATATTTTGAGGTGTATATTTGGTAAGTAATAGTAAATTTTCCACTATAGATTGCATCTGTTTTGCTTCATAATCTATGATTTTCATACTTTGTTGATACTCTTTTGGGTCTCTTTGTTTTCTTAAAGTGATCTCCACTTCACCTTGTATAACAGTTAAAGGTGTTTTCAACTCATGTGATACATCGTTATTAAACTTATCAAGATTCTCAACTCCATTTTTTAATCTTAATACCATAGTGTTAAAAGCATTAACAAGTTCTTTTATCTCATCATCTTTTTTAGGAAGTTTTATCGTGTTTGTAAAGTTATCAACACTTATGTTTTTAGCTGTTTTTGTGATTCTTTTTATAGGAGATAAAATTTTATCTATAAGTTTTGAGGTTGTAAATAGTAACAATAAAAGTAAAATAGGATCTAAAAATAGTAAAGTATCTTCAAAATTTTCTATCTTGTTATCTATATCTGTTTTATAAACTACAACAGTAAAACCATTTTGTTCTAAAATATATACAGCACTAATAATATCATCATCTTCACTATCTTCATAAATTTTAAATTTAGTTTGATTTTTTATAAGTTGATAAACTTCTTTTATCTCTAAAGTTGTTGATTCATACAATAATCTTTTATTTTTAAATATAATCATCTCTTTAGCATATAACTCATAATCTGGTGGAGGTGTAGCATTTTCTATAAAATCAGTTAAAATTTCAATAGCATCATTATGTAGATGTGCTTTTATATTACTATTAATATTTTGATTCATAAAGTACTCAAAAGAGATACTAAACAATAAAAGTATAATAGTAACTACACCACCAAACCAGAGTAAAACTCTTGTTTTTAAACTATGTATATTCAATCTTATATCCTAAATTTCGAGAACTTTTTATAAAATCTTTACCAAGTTTTTGTCGTAAATGGTAGATAGTTACTTGAATAACATTACTATTTATATACTCTTGATGATTCCATAACTGCTCCTCAATCATATTATTTGAGACAAAATGGTTCTTATGTTTTAGTAAAAACATTAAAAGTTCATACTCTTTTGATGTAAGTTCTAAAGCTTTATCATTATGTAATATATTTTTTGTATTTAGATTAATGATAGTTTCACCAATCTTTAAACTATTAATACCTTTTGATATATCTCTACGATTAAGAGCAACAACTCTAGCTTGAAGCTCCTCAAAAGAGAAAGGTTTTGAAAGATAATCATCTGCGCCAACATTTAAACCAGAGATTTTATCTTTAACATCATCTTTAGCACTTAATATAATGATAGGTGTAGTTATATTTTTATCTCTTAAAGATTTTACAATCTCAATACCACTCTTTTGTGGTAACATCCAATCTAAAATGATAATATCATAACTATTTGTAGAAGCCAAATACTCACCATCCTCACCATTAACAGCACAATCAACAATATAACCATCTTCCTCAAATCCTCGTGTTAAAAAAGAGATAATATTTTTGTCATCTTCTATAATAAGTAATTTCATAATTTAATTGTATCCTAGATTTCATTTTTATTTCATATTCAAGATATAAACTAAAGTAATTTTAGTTAAAGGAATTTCAATGTTTTCAAATAGGTTTTCACCTCTTTTTTTGATGATAACAATCTTTTTAGGAATCAGTTTTCTAACTCGCTTAATTTTACTAGGGTATAGTTTTAGTGAGGTGGATATTTCACTGATTTCACTTTTTAAGATATTTTCAGTTGGATTATTTTATGATTTTGTAGCATCATTATATTATTTTATCCCTTTTACCATTTATATCACTTTTGTACCAGCAAAAATATTTTCTAAAAAATGGCATATATATTTTCTTTTTATTTTAATGTTTATCACAACTTTTTTTATTATTTTTAATGGTGTAAGTGAATGGTTTTTTTGGGAAGAGTTTGGGAAACGGTTTAATTTTATAGCTGTTGATTATTTGGTTTACACACATGAGGTTATCCATAATATTTTAGAATCTTACCCTATACCGTTGCTTTTAAGTGGAATTTTTGTTTTAGACTCTTTAATCTATATTTTTATTATAAAAAAAACAACTTTTATGGAAAAACTATTTTTACATAAAGAAAATTTTGAGAAAAGAGTTAGTATAGGTTTAGTTTTACTATTATTACCTATACTTTTTTTTAATGTTTTAGATAAACAACCATACTCTAAAGTTTCAGAAGATATATACAATAATGAATTAGCAAAAGATGGTTTATACTCACTTTTTTCTGCTTTTAGACATAACACATTGGAGTATGATGTTTATTATAAAACAAAACCACATAATGAGGTGATGAAAAATCTTTATAGATTAGAAGATATGGATGATAAGTATCTAAAAATAATTAAAACTGATAAACCTCAAAAACATTATAATGTTGTTTTGATAATGATAGAGAGTATGAGTGCTGAATATATGGGTGTTTATGGTAATAAAGAGGGGCTTACACCTTACCTTGATAAACTTACCACCCAATCTATCTTTTTTGACAATCTTTATGCAACAGGGACTAGAACTGTTAGAGGTATGGAGGCAGTTACACTTTCACTTCCACCAACTCCGGGTAGAAGTATAGTAAAAAGACCAGATAACCATGGGATGTATAGTAGTGGGTACATTTTTCAAGATAAAGGGTATATCAACAAGTTTATATATGGTGGGTATGGTTACTTTGATAATATGAATGACTTTTTTCAAATAATGGGTTTGGTATTGTAGATAGAACCAGTTTTCAAAAAGATGAGGAAACCTTTGGTAATGTTTGGGGTCTTTGTGATGAAGATCTATTTAACAAAACATTAAAAGAATCAGATAAAAGTTATGTTAAAAACAAACCATTTTTTAATTTTATCATGACAACTTCAAACCATCGTCCATATACCTACCCAAATAATCGTATAGATATACCATCACATAGTGGAAGAGCAGGTGGTGTAAAATATACAGATTTTGCTATAAAAGAGTTTATAGAAAAAGCTAAGAAAAAGCCTTGGTTTAAAGACACTATTTTTGTTATATTAGCAGACCATAATGGTGGTAGTTCAGGGAAAAATACACTTCCGACATGGAGATACAAAATACCACTTATAGTATATGTTCCATATATTATTAAACCACAAGTTATCCATAAACTATCGTCACAAATTGATTTGATGCCAACCTTAATGGGGATACTTAATTTTAGTTATAAAAGTATGTTTTATGGTAATGATATATTAAAAGCAAACTTTAAAGAGAGAGCCTTTATAGGTAACTACCAAAAACTTGGTTTATTAAGAGATAACAAGCTTACAGTTTTACTACCAAACAAAACTGTAAAAGAGTTCCATATAGAGAAACAAACATTAAAAAGTGTTGAGTATAAAGATAAGTGCCAGACCATAATAAATGTCATATTTAACAACATACAAAAGGTTTAGTTTCAAGGCGAACTTTTATGGGCGATACTAGTATCGTTCATGAAAGTTCAACGAAGAAAATAGATCTTTTGTATGTTGCCCTTTGGGTGAAGAGAGAAGATACAATCTGACTTTGTTGAAAACCCTTAAAGCTACTCGTAGCTCCTGCGGATTTTCGCCTCGCATCTTATATCTTCTCTCTTAATTAAATATGACATTTATTATGGTCTGGCACTTATGGTTGTAGATAAAAAAGATGAATATGATACGATAACATATTATCAAAGTGCAAGTTATTTATATGAAAATGGTATAAACAGATGGAAAAATTGGCATAAATAAAGATAAAATCTACATCATAAAATTATGATGTAGTAACTGTTTTAATCTTCAAATTCATTTTTTATTTTAATAAATTCATCTTTATGTGTCAAAAATATATCTACTAATTTAGGATCAAATTGTCGTCCAGCTTCCTCTTCAAAAAGTTCTAAAACTTTATCTAATGCCCATGCTTTTTTATAAACCCTATCTGATACAAGAGCATCAAAAACATCAGCTACAGCAACTATACGAGCATATGTAGATATTTCATCACCTTTTAAACCTCTTGGATAACCACTACCATTATAATGTTCGTGATGTTCATAAGCTATATCTGCTGCCATTTTTAATATAGGTAGATTCGAACCAGCTAAAATTTTATAACCTATAGAAGCATGAGTTTTCATAATATCCCACTCTTCGCAGTTTAATCTATCTTTTTTTAGGAGTATAGAATCTGGTATAGCTATTTTACCCATATCGTGCATAGTTGAAGCTATAAAAATTGTATCTGCTTCTTGATTACTAAGACCATAATATTGAGCTAGAAGCTTAGAGTAGTGTGCTACTCTTTGTATATGATGTCCACTCTCTTTACTTCTTGATTCTACAGATTCACCCATTCTATATATAAGTTCATATTGTGTACTTTTTATCTCTTTGTTTAACTCTATTATCTCTGTTATATCGTGACGAATAGCTATATACTCTACTAAATTATTATCATTATTATAGATAGGGGAGATAGAAGCATTTACCCAGTATGTACTAGCATCTTTTGCTAGATTTGGAATCTGACCATTCCAAGTTTTACCACTTTTTATGGTTGCCCACAACTCTTTAAAAGCCTCTTTAGGTAGATTTGGATCTCTTACTATATTGTGAGGTTTACCTATGAGTTCATCAATGTTATAACCAGATATATCACAAAAAGCTTTATTTGCATAAGTGATAATACCTCTTTTATCTGTTTTAGAAACTATGGTTGAGTTATCTATCGCTTTTTTATAATCCTCAAGTAGTTTTTGTTTATCTAACATTTTTTTGTTAGTACGGAATAATATAATTGTAAATATAATAGATACTATAATAGTTACTGCCCAGAAAATTATGTGGTAATACAGTGATAGAGTTAAGATATAGAGTTTATCATCTACTTGGTATCTAATCTCTTTTAGATATTTTTTCATATTTGTATCAATATAATTTATGGCACAAGTTGATAATTTAAACCATTTTATAGATGATATAGTAACATTTTTTAAATTTTCATTTACAATATCTTGAATAATTATATCTATTTTTATAAAACATTGTTCTTTTATTTGATGATTGCTATTTATATCTATCAAACTTAAATTTTCTATATTTTGATTTGTGTAGTTTTGTACTAATGTTTGTAATCTAATTATAGATATATACTTATCATGTAATATTGTTCTATCTTCTATAATAGAACCAATTTCAGCTCTTAATTCACCTAAATACTCTTGAATAAGGCTACTATTTTGGTAAAGTATAAAATGATTTTTAATAGTTTGGTCATTTATAAATAACAATAACTTTTTTGTATCTAAAAGCATATTAAAAATAAGTTTTGTATATTCTCTAAATGCTTCTTTTTGTGAATAAGTTTTGTTATCGATATTTATACGAATATTATTTATATTTTTTGTAATTGTTAAAGATTCTATTTTATTAAGCACTTTATCCATTAATACTCTTTGAGTATTAAGTAGTTGAAGTGTTTTTTTGTTATGAGAAGAGTAGCAAATGTTACTAAAACCTCTCTCTTTTTGTAATTCTTGAATAATATTTTTTAAACTAATAATTCTTTCTAGTTTAGTATTTACCTGTTCAACATTTGAAGTTCTATCTGTAATAGAGCTAATATCTGAATAGATAGCGAATGAAAATATAAATAAAAATAGTGTGAATGCCATATATGTTAGTTGTTTATTAAAAATCATAGATGAATTATATAATATTTTTATTACATTAGAGTTAAGAATATAGAAAAATAGATTTTATAATAGACTATTTTAAAATAGTCTATTAAATTAAAGCATTTTGAACAAAAAGAGCCAAAATTATAAGTAAAAATATTGCTCCAGCTTTGTTATAAAGTTTATTTGCTAAAATAAACAGAAGTGTAACAGATGCTACTAACATCGTTATCATATCAAATTGAGTATCTGCTAGATTCACACTTAGTGGAGAGATTAGAGAAGCACCACCTAAGACCATAGAAAAATTTGCTACATTTGAACCTATGATATTTCCTATACTCATCTCAGCATTACCTTTTTTAATCGCTACGATAGATACGATAAGTTCTGGTAAAGATGTTCCTAAAGATATAAGAAAGATACCTATAATCCATTCACTAACACCAAAAACTCTTGCTATATTTGTACCACTATCTACAACAAAAGAAGCACCACCGATAGTTAAAGTAAAACCTATAGCTAAAAACCCAATAGTTCTAGCCCAATCAAATTTTTCAGATGCTAAATCTTCATCTATCTCACCCTCTAAATCCTCTTTAGAACTTGAAAATAGGAAGAAAATATATGATGCCATTAGTAATAAATACAACATACCATCAACTCTACCAATTTCACCATCTTGAATCATAACAAAAAATAGAATCATAGGTACAATAACCCAAGCACTATCTAATGCGAAAAGATCTCTTTTTGGTTTCATATCTTTAGCTATGAAAAAAACTATACCTAAAACTAAAGTTATGTTAAAAATAACACTACCAACAACATTTGCTACTGCCATATCACTTTTACCATTAGCAGATGCCATCATAGATGCTGCCATCTCTGGTAGAGATGTTCCAAAAGCTACTAAAGTAGCACCAATCACAAAATGTGAAATTTTAAAATGTAGTGCTATCCTTTCAGATTCTTTTATTATAAAATCAGCTCCATAAATCAAAGCACCCATCGCTACAAAAAATATTATAAAATCCATATCTATCCTTGTGTTCTTACTATTAAACTTTTTGGTAAATTAAACTTCTCTATAAGTTTAGCCTCTTTCTCTCTCATCTCACCATTATCTATCTCATGGTCAAACCCTAGTAGATGTAGTAAACCATGTATAAATAGTAATGAAAGCTCATCATCGTTAGTGTGTTTAAACTCTTTAGCTTTATCTTCTACAAATGATGAAGATATAACTATGCTACCTAGTGGAGCCATAGGCATCTCATCATAAGGGAAACTTAAAACATCTGTACTTTTGTCTATATTTCGATGTTGATTATTTATCTCTTGAATCTCTTCATTTGAGGTTATTATAAGTTCTATCTCTTTGTTTGTTAGAGTTTTTGCAATGGAGGCTAAAAATGGTTCATTGACTTCTAATGAAGTTCTGTTGTCTAATTCAATCATAAGTGGAATTATATCGAATGTATAAATCATACACAAGGTGTGTATGATTTTGGTATATGGTGAATTATGCCATTAAGTTTAGGCTATTTCCCATACCAGTTTTTTGAGCAGTCATCTCTTTTGATTGTTCAGTTGAACCCTCAATGATTTTAAGAGCTTGTTGCTCTTGAACATCTATAGATTTTTTCATAGTATCTACTTGAATATCGCTTGAGTTTGTACTTGTAGTACCCGTTGTTGAACCTGTTCCACCAATAGTCATATTAACTCCTTATTTTCTTCATATACACATTGTATAACTTATTTCTTTTAAATTATATTAAATTTTTTTATTATATGATAGAATCAATTTATGAATAAAAAAACAGATACAAAAAAAGCTTTATGTGTTATGAGTGGTGGTATGGATTCTACACTAAGTGCTTATATGATGAAAAATGATGGGTATGAGATAATAGGTGTTCATTTTAACTATGATCAAAGAACACAAACTAAAGAGTTAAAGTGTTTTAACAATATTTGTGATGATTTGGATGTTAAAGAGAGGTATGTTTTAGATTTAGATTTTTTTAAACAGCTTGGTGCTTCTGCTTTGACTGATAAAAGTATAGATGTTCCAACTGGTGGTATAGAGGAGGGTGTGCCTGTTACATATGTACCATTTAGAAATGGAATCTTTTTAAGTATGTCGGCTGCTATAGCTGAAAAAGAGGGTGCTGAAGTTATAAGTATAGGGGTTGTTGAAGAGGATAGTAGTGGTTATCCAGATTGTAGAGAGAGTTATATAAAAAGTATGCAAAACTCTATAAATTTAGGTACAAAAGATGAAACAAACATAGAGATAAAAATGCCATTAGTTCATCTTCAAAAATCACAAATAGTTAAAAAAGCATTAGAGTTAAATGTACCATTGTACCTTACTTGGAGCTGTTACAAAAATGAAGATGAGGCTTGTGGTGTTTGTGATAGTTGTAGATTAAGGTTAAATGGGTTTAAATTGGCAGGTGTTACAGACCCCATAAGATATGCAAATTAATTATATAGTTTTTAAAGATTTAAAGATAGAACATATATGTAAGCAATCTTTAAAACATAGTTACATAAGTGTTTCTGGTTTAAAGATTGTTTTAAAAACACCAAAAGTTTCAAAAAGTTACATAGATAAGTTACTTTTAAATAAAGAAAATTGGATTAGAAAACAACTTTTAAAGAAAAAAGAGAGTTTAAAATTAAAGTTAGGTGATGAGGTTTTAGTTTTTGCAGAGATTATGAAAGTTGATGAAGTTATGATTCTAAAATCATATATAGATAAACTAAAGGTAGTTAATGATAAAAATTTACTAAAATCTTATGACAGATTTTATAAAACATATGCTTGTGAATATTTACCATCAAGATTAAAATATTTTTCAGATAAGATGGGTTTAGAATATAGTGAGATTAAATTTAGAAAGATGAAAAGTATGTGGGGTAGTTGTAACTCAAAAGGTGTCATAACATTAAACAGTGAACTTATGAAAGTAAAAAAAGAGTTGATAGATTATGTGCTAGTACACGAACTAGCACACCTAAAACATATGAACCACTCAAAAGATTTTCATAAACTTGTAGAAAGATACTTAGTTAATTCATATAGTTTAAGAAAAGAGTTAAAGATGGTTACACTCAATTAATTATAGTTTCGTTTAATCTTCTTCAACAAATCCGAAATCTTCATCGTTACCTTTTTGAGCCTCTGTTATATCATCTATAAGCTCTTTACATTCATCTTCATCTATATCTCCACTAGCAATATCATCTAAAACATCTTTTAAATCAGCTTTAAATTCACGAAGCTCTTCAATCTCTTCTTTAGCATCTTCACTAGCCTCTTTATTATCAGCGATCTCTTCAAAAATCTCATCTAATCTTTCATCTAAATCTGGAATAACACTCTTTGTTAATAACTCTTCTAGTTGTTGTGTATATGACATAATCATCCTTTTTTTGCAATTATACTAAATTTATCTACCATTTTTATTAAAGAATTTATTTTTTTATGTCGATATGGAACTTATATTGCTTTACATTTATGAATAGTGATAAAGGGGGTGTATTGTGAGAGTAACATCTAGTATGTATTATGATAACATGTATGGAACTGAAAACAGTAAATTACAAAATAATTTGTTTGATGTAAATAAACAAATCGCTTCTGGTTTAAGTATTCAGTATGCTTCAGATGATGTTTCTATTTTTGCTGAAACTATGCAACTTGATAATGAGATGACAACTTTAGGTCAGATTAAAAAAAGTACAGATAGTGGTTATAAATATTCAAACCAAACTGACGTTGTTTTAAATGAATTTGATGATACAATAGACAGATTTAAATCATTACTTGTTGATGCTGCTAATGGAACTCATAGTGATGAATCTCTTGATGCTATAGCAGATGAGTTAAGAGTTATGGAAGATCATCTAAAAGATTTATCAAATACATCTATTAATGGTCAGTATCTTTTTTCTGGTAATGCAGTAGGGACTAAACCGATCTCTAGTGATGGTACATATAATGGTAATGATGGAAAATTATATTCATTTACTGGTTCAGGTACAAAACAACAGTATAATTTATCTGGTGATGATCTATTTTTAGGTGAAGAAAGTTTAGTTAAAAGAGAAGTTACTACAAATATTATGCTAACAAATCTAAATGATAAATATGATTTTGAAACTGGTGATGATAATGGTAATCAACCAAAACCAATAACGGGTGACAATACTATTCGTGATTTGATGGGTGATACAGATGATGAAGTTGATACTAAAAATAAAAGAAACCATTTTTATTTAAGTGGAGTTAAAAGTGATGGAACTTCATTTAATAAACAAATATCTTTAACAGATGATTCCAGTGTAGATTCTCTTTTAGATGGTATAGGTCAAGCTTATGGAAATACACCAGATTTAAAATTAGTAAATGTTTCATTAAATGATTATGGTCAGATTGTTGTTGAAGATAAAGTAGCAGGTTCTAGTAAACTTGATTTTCATATGATTGGTGCTACTGATTTTGATCAAGATGATGGTAATGATGATGCTGATGTTACAAATATAAATGATTTAGATTCTGGTGAATCAGATTTTGGACATATTATGAGTGGTGATTCTAAAGCTGAAAATTCAAACTTATATGTAAAAGAGTTTGTTAAATCATCATATGATTCTTCGGTTGATGCACCTAAAAATATAGACGGTCTTTTGTATGACAACACACAATTTACTAAAGATGGTAGTAAAATAACATCTAGTATGCCTCAAATAGCTAGAGATGGAAATGAGTTTGCTACACCATCCACTAAAATTTCATCAGTTGCAGATATATCAAAAGGTACAGATGATAGATCTGATGATACTTTAGATGGTAACAAACTTAGACTTGTTGGTAAAGATATTAATGGCGATGATTATGATGCTCAAATAAATTTCTCAAAAGATGGCTCAACATTTGATCTTGATACTAATGGTGATGGTAATTATGATACTTCATATGATATTTATAATGTTGGTTCACCAAGGGAAGCAGTTAAAGCTGATGATATGACATATCAACAACTTATGGATGTTATGAATATGGTTGTAACAAATAATTTACCAGCAGGTGATGCAGCAGAAGATTATGATAATGCAATAGAGAATTCAAATACAACAGGAAATACACATTTAACTTATGATAGTAAAATAGAATTTGGTGATATTAGTACAGCTAATACAGATGCTGAGATTGCATTATATGATGTTAAAAGTGGAGATTTTTCATCATCACAAGGATCTGTTTTATCATTTAATGCAAATAACTCATTAACAATTAGTGATGCTAAAACAGATTTCTTTTCTGAGATTGATGAGATGATTACTGCAGTGGAAGATCATAAAACATATCCTGATGGTTCTAGTGGTGATTTAAGAAATGTTGGTATAGAACATTCTATAAAAAAATTAGATGATTTACAATTACATCTTAGTAGATCTCATTCTGTTGTTGGTGCTCAATCAAATGCTTTAACAATGTCTAATGAAAGAACATCTCTTTTAGAGATAAATACAATGAGTCTTCGTTCATCAGTTGTAGATACTGATTTAGCAGAAGCTTCATTAAATCTAACTAAGTTAAATCAAAACTATGAAGCTATGTTATCAACAGTTGGAAAAGTATCTAAGCTTAGTTTGGTAAACTATTTATAGTAACTTGAAATATGTCAATATGATATATTTTTCAATTATATGATATTTTTTGTTATACTACTATAATTAAAAAGTTAAAGGGATTATAATTTGAAAGATACAGTGTTTGTTATGGTTTTAGGTGTATTGATTTTTTTAGGTTTTGCTACTATTTTCGGTGATTCTGGGCTTATGGGTAGTTATGGTAGGGCTTTTGCCGAATATAATAATTCATATTTTGGGTATATCTCTTATCTATATATTTTACTTCTTATAGTTCCACTTTATTATTTACATAAAAATACCACTTTTAGTTTTAGAAAATTAGAGATTAGTTTAGCTACATTTTTACTATTTTTTGCCTTAATTTTAGCTCAATCAATGTTGATAACAAATAATCTTAGAGGTAAAATAGCAGGGGATTTTGTAGACTTTTTATCGCCATATATAGGTTTATTTGGTTTATGGATATTTTGGTTTATCATCACATTTGTATCTGTTCTTATTCTTTTAGATAAAAATTCTAAAGAGCTTACAGCTATAGTTAATTCTCTCATAAAAAATAAACTACCAGAATTTAAAACCAATAACATAAAAGTTAATAGATTTGAAAAAGCTAAAGAAACAGTTAAAGAACCTGTTAAAAAAGATACAAAATCTAAAGAAAAAGTGAAAGAGGAAATAAAACAAGAATCTAATATACAAGATAACTTTAATGATATAGAGATAACAGAAGAGTTAGATACTCCATCTTATATAAGAAATGAAGTTGTAGAGAAAAAAGAGGAGTTAAAAGAGGAAGAAAAAATCAAAGAGATTGTACCTGTTATCAAAAAAGTAGAAAAAGAGATAGTTGTTGTTGAAAATGATAAAGAAGAGAAAAAAGAAGATGAAACTGTAACTGAAACGGTTGAGATTGTTGAGCCTGATGAAGATGAAGAGGTTGTAGAAAATATTTTAGATGTAGTTACAAAAGTGAAAGAGCAAAAAAATGCAGTTGTTGTAGAAGAGCTTGAAGAAAATGCAAAACTATTGGAGGGAATCGAAAAAGGGGAGGTTGAAAAACCTAATAATTTTGAACTTCCATCAGTAGAGTTTTTACAAAAAAATACTGATTTTTCACATAGTGTAGAGGAGAGTGAATTAGATGATAAAATCGGTCATCTTATCTCAAAACTAGCAAATTTTAAAATTGATGGTGATGTTGTTAGAACTTATGCTGGACCAGTTGTATCAACATTTGAGTTTAAACCTGCTGCAAATGTGAAAGTTAGTAAAATTTTAAATCTTCAAGATGATTTAGCTATGGCATTATCAGCAGAGACGATTCGTATTCAAGCACCTATCCCTGGAAAAAATGTTGTTGGTATAGAGATTCCAAACGATACAGTTGATACAATCTACCTTAGAGAACTTTTAGATTCTGAACTATTTATAGAATCATCTTCACCTTTAACTATAGCACTAGGAAAAGATATAGTTGGTAAACCTTTTGTTACAGATTTAAAAAAGCTTCCACATCTTCTTATAGCTGGAACAACAGGTAGTGGTAAAAGTGTTGGTATAAATGCTATGATTTTATCACTTTTATATAAAAATTCACCAGATCAACTTAGACTTCTTATGATTGACCCTAAGATGTTAGAGTTTTCAACATACAATGATATTCCACATCTACTTACTCCAGTTATCACTAAACCAAAAGAGGCGATAGTTGCTTTAAATAATATGGTAGCAGAGATGGAGAGACGATATGAACTTATGGCTGATAGTAGAACTAAAAATATTGAAAATTATAATGAAAAAGTAAAAAAAGAGGGTGGTGAGAACTTCCCTTATATAGTGGTTATCATAGATGAGTTAGCCGATTTGATGATGACAAGTGGAAAAGATGTTGAACTCTCTATCGCTAGACTTGCACAAAAAGCTAGGGCTTGTGGGATACACCTTATAGTTGCTACTCAAAGACCATCAGTTGATGTTGTAACTGGACTTATCAAAGCTAATCTTCCATCAAGAATCTCATATAGAGTAAACTCTAAAATAGATTCCAAAATTATTTTAGATCAGATGGGTGCTGAGTCTCTTTTAGGTCGAGGTGATATGCTATTTACTCCTCCGGGGGCTACTGGACTTGTAAGACTTCATGCTCCTTGGGCAACAGAAGAGGAGATAGAAAATATTGTAGAGTTTATAAAATCTCAAAGAGAACCAAATTATGATAAAAGTTTTCTAATAGAAGAGGTTGAAAATGTAAATTCAGGTATGCCAAATATTAATGAAGATTTAGATCCACTTTATGAAGATGCTAAAAATGTAGTTTTAAATGATAAAAAAACATCTATCTCTTATCTACAAAGAAAACTTCAAATCGGTTATAACCGTTCAGCTAGAGTTATTGAACAGTTAGAATCGGCTGGAGTTTTATCTGCTCCAAATGCGAAAGGGATAAGAGAAATTTTATAATGATTAAAGCACATTTAATATTTACAAATTTTAAAAATTCATATAGTGTTTATATATCAAATTTAGAGATGCTATCGGTTGAACAGATACAACAATTACAACAATTTGTAAGTTTTAGAAATGGAATTTTTGATTTTGATAGATACTCTTTTACAATTCAAAAACGGTTAGGTTTTTTAGAATTTTTATCTTTAATTAAATATAGTGAAATTAATGCAGTGTGTGAAGAGAATCTTATAGTAAAAGAATCTCAACCTAGAATAGGGTTCGGGCAATATAAGGGTATGGAGTATGGTGAACTACCAGATTCTTATATAGTTTGGTTAAAAAATACCTATAGAGGTTATGAAAGAGATATACTAGAGAAAGAGTTAAGAAAACGAAATTTATAATCTCTTTGTTAGATATGTTACTTTTATAAACAAATTAAAAATAAAGTGATAAAACTATGTTTCTATATGTAACATAGAGAAAATTGATTATATATATTTAGTTATAATCTTCCTAACTTAAAATTAGGAATGAAATATGGCATTTATAGAAGATTATAAAGCACATACACAAGAGAGAGCAAAACTTGGTGTTCCACCATTGGCTCTAAATGCTGAGCAAGTGACTCAATTAGTTGAGTTACTAAAAGCAGACAAAGTAGAGGAAGAAGATTATCTACTTGATTTACTAAAAAATCATATTCCAGCTGGTGTTGATGATTCAGCTTATGTGAAAGCTGCTTTTTTAAATGCTATCGTTCATGAAGATGCACATTCACATGTTATAGATAGAATTGATGCAGTTAAAATTTTAGGAATGATGTTAGGTGGATTCAATGTAGGTCCTCTAATAGATGGTCTTAGAAACCATAACATTGCAATCGCTCAAGAAGCTGCAGATCAATTAAAAAACACTATTTTAGTATATGGTGATTTTGATGTAGTAAAAGAGTTAATGGCACATGGAAATCCTTTTGCTAAACAAGTTATTGAATCTTGGGCAAATGCTGAATGGTTTACAAATAAACCAGAGATGGAAAAAGAGATCACTGTAACTGTATATAAAATTCCAGGTGAAACAAATACTGATGATCTATCTCCAGCATCAGAAGCTTTTACTCGTGCAGATATTCCTGTTCATGCAAACTCATTTTTAGTAAATAGAATGGATAATCCTCTTGATACTATGAAAAAATTAAAAGAGAAAGGTTATCCACTTGCTTATGTTGGTGATGTTGTTGGTACTGGTTCATCAAGAAAATCAGGTATTAACTCTGTTCAATGGCATATGGGTAAAGATATTGCTGGTGTTCCAAATAAAAGAACTGGTGGTATTGTAATCGGTGATATTATCGCTCCAATCTTTTTCAATACAGCAGAAGATTCAGGATGTATCCCTATTCAAGCACCAACTGCTGAATTAAATACAGGTGATGTTATCACTGTTAAACCATTTGAAGGTACAATCGAGAAAGATGGTAAAGTAGTTTCTACTTATGAAATCGCTCCAAATACTCTTCCAGATGAGATGAGAGCAGGTGGTCGTATTCCACTTATCATTGGTAAAGGTTTAACTGCTAAAGCTAGAGAAGCATTAGGTATGGATGCTGGAGAGATATTTATGACTCCTTCTCAACCTGCTGATAATGGTAAAGGTTATACTCTTGCTCAAAAAATGGTAGGTAAAGCTTGTGGGGTTGATGGAATCAAACCAAATGTTTATTGTGAACCAATCGCTACAACTGTAGGTTCTCAAGATACAACAGGTCCAATGACTCGTGATGAAGTAAAAGAGTTAGCTGCATTATCTTTTGGTGCTGATATGACTATGCAATCATTTTGTCATACTGCTGCTTATCCAAAACCAGCAGATATTGAACTACAACATACACTTCCAGAGTTCTGGACATCAAGAAAAGGTTTCATTCTTCGCCCCGGTGATGGTGTTATCCACTCATGGTTAAATAGACTTTGTCTTCCAGATACTGTAGGTACAGGTGGAGATTCACATACTCGTTTTCCAATTGGTATCTCTTTTCCTGCTGGTTCAGGTCTTGTAGCATTTGCTGGTGTAACTGGTATGATGCCTTTAACTATGCCAGAATCTGTACTTGTAAGATTCAAAGGGACTATGCAACCGGGTATCACTCTTCGTGATATGGTAAATGCTATCCCTCATCAAGCTATAAAAGATGGTTTATTAACTGTTGAAAAAGCTGGTAAGAAAAATATCTTTGGTGGTAGAGTTCTTGAAATTGAAGGTTTAGAAAATCTTAAATGTGAACAAGCATTTGAGTTATCAGATGCTTCTGCTGAAAGAAGTGCTGCTGCTTGTACTGTTAAGTTAAATAAAGAACCAATTATTGAGTATTTAGAATCAAATATTGTTCTTATTGAAGAGCTTATATCTCAAGGTTATCAAGATGCTTCTACTTTACAAAGAAGAGCAGATAAAATGAAAGCTTGGATAGCAAACCCAGAACTTATGGAAGCTGATAAAGATGCTGAATATGCTGCTATTATCGAGATTGATATGGATCAAATTAAAGAACCAATTTTAGCTTGTCCTAATGATCCAGATGATGTTAAAACATTAACTGAAATTAGAGAAGCTGGTTTAAGAACAGAGATTGATGAAGTATTTGTTGGTTCATGTATGACAAATATTGGTCTTTTCCGTGCTGCTGGTGAGATTCTTAAAGGTGAGGGTAAAGTTGCTAACAAACTTTGGATCTGTCCTCCAACAAAAATGGATGAAAAAACTCTTCAAGAAGAGGGTTACTACTCTATATTTGGTATGGCTGGTGCTAGAACAGAGATTCCAGGTTGTTCTTTATGTATGGGTAATCAAGCTTCAGTTGCTCAGAATGCTTTTGTATTCTCAACATCAACTAGAAACTTCGATAACAGACTAGGTAAAGGTTCTCAAGTTTATCTTGGATCTGCTGAACTTGCTGCTGTTGTTGCATTAAAAGGTGCATTACCAACTGCTGCTGAATATTTAGAGATAGTTGCTGATAAAATCAAGCCAGAGATGAGTGATGAGATTTATAAATATCTTAACTTCAACAAAGTTACTAAAGATCAATTAGTAGCGATGGTTAAATAGATTATTTGATACTGTTACTATTTTTCAAAATAGTAACAGTATTCAAGGTTTCCATTTTTTCCTGCTAATTTAGATGGAGATTTTAGTTTTAGATTCCATTTTTTTTCTTCACAAACAGTTTCAAATCTTTTCATAGCATCTTCTATAGCTTTATCATCTATAACTACACCACGATTATCTCTTTTAACTTCTCTTCCAACTTCAAATTGAGGTTTAAAAAGTAAAATGATCTTATTTTTTGCTAACCTATCTACATCATTTAGTATATAATGCAATGAGATAAAAGAGACATCACTTACAACTATATCAAACTTTTCATCACATTCAAATTTTCTAATATCACAACTTTCAAAACTTTTTACACGGGAATCATCTCTTAAAGATTTATGTAGTTGATCTTTGCCAACATCAACAGCATAAACCTCTTTCACACCATTTTCTAAAAGTATTTGTGTAAAACCACCTGTTGATGAGCCTATATCTAAGGCTTTAAAATCTTTTATATCTAATCTAAGTTCTTCTAAAAATATTTTTAGTTTATATGATGCTCTAGATACATAGTTATCATGTTTTTCTAAAACTATATCATCTTTATCTATATCTACTTTAAAAGAACTTTTTACTATAATTTTTTTATTTACACTAACTTTAGAATCTTTTATAAGTGTTTGTGCTTTTGTTCTACTATCAACTAACAAATGTTCTACTAAATAGTTATCTAATCGTATCAAAATTGTACCTCTATAGCTGTATATACTAGATGAAGTTGCATCTTATAATCAGTCGATTTATCATCATCTTCATCATAATCAATTTGGTAGTTATCATATGCTAGTTTTATATCAAAATATTTGTTAAATCTATATCCCATACCAACTCCATAAAGCATACTAAAACCTTCATTATCTATATTGTTTTGATCTATCTCACCAGCTCCAAAACGGGCATAAAGATCTAATTTATCTTTAAAAAAAGCATAATGTGCAAGGGTACTAATAGTTATAGTGGATAGTGTAACATTTTTTATAGAATCATCTTTCACAATAAAAGAATCATTGGTAGAAGCATTAAAGTTAGTATAACCTAACTCAACAGAAAGGTGCTTATTTATATATGCACCAGCATAAAACACTAGGCTATTTGAACGATTTTCTATAACACTTTCGTTTAAATTTCCATCATCATATTGAGAAACACCATACCCAAAACCTAAGTAAGGACCACCATCTCTATCTGCTAAAAGTGAACTAAACAGTAAAAGAAAGATTGTTAAAAATCTCATAAATCACTACTCTCTAAAAGTTTTTTCATCTCATCTTCATCTAAGCATTTCACATCTAACTTTATAGCCTTATCATACTTACTACCAGCATCTTCACCATAGATTAAAAAATCTGTTTTTTTAGATACTGAACCTGAAACTTTAGCACCTAACGATTCTAACATCTCTTTTATAGCACCACGAGATTGACTCATTGTTCCTGTTAAAACAATAGTTTTATTTTTAAATATATTTTCTTGTGCTTCAGCTTTTTGTATAGGCTCTAGTGGTTGTAAAATCTTTTCTAACTCTTTTATAGTCTCTTCATTTACACGAACAAACTCTAAAAGAGATTCAGCCATCTCCTCACCGATACCATCACAAGCGATAATCTCATCTTTTGTAGCATCTTTAAACTTTGAACCAAATTTTTCACTTAAAGTTTTAGAAGCAACTTCACCAATATGCTCAATCCCTAAAGAGTTTAGAAATCTCCAATACTCTTTACCCTTAGCTTTTTCTAAAGAATCTAAAAGATTTTGAGATTTTTTCTCTTTAAAACCATCTAGTGTTAAAAGTTTTTCTAAAGTTAAATCAAATAGATCAATCATATTTTTAACTAAACCAGAACTAAACAGTACTTCAACTATTTTAATCCCTAAACCATCTATATTTAAACAAGGTTTTGAAGCGAAGTAGATTATGGAGTTTACAACTCTAGCTTCACAAGATAGGTTTTGACATTTTAAAAGTACACCCTCATCTAAAAGCTCACTACTACAAACAGGGCAGGTTGATGGTCTTTTAAACTCAACTTCACTACCATCTCTTTCATCTGTTAAAACTTTTATGATTTTTGGAATCACATCACCACTTCTTAAAATGATAACTTTATCGTTTAGGCGAATATCTTTTCTATCAATCTCATCAAAATTGTGTAGTGTTGCTCTCTCAACAACAGCACCATCTATCTCTGTAGGTTCAACTATAGCTACTGGTGTAACAGCCCCAGTTCTTCCAACTTGTAGGACAATATCTTTTACAGTTGTGATTTTCTCAATAGCAGGAAATTTATATGCTACAGAGAATCTAGGAACTTTTACAGTGTAACCCATATCTATTTGAGATGCTATCTCATTTACTTTTATAACCATACCATCTAACATCATATCGTAGCTATCACGGTTGCTATTCATTGTGTTGTATATCTTTTCTATATCTTTAGCATCCTTACATAAACCACTTATAGGTGGTTTTCTAAAACCCAATGAGTAGATATACTCCATTTTTTCACTTAAAAGTTTATGATTTAAACTGTTTTCACCTACAGCATATGGTAAAAATACCAAATTTCTTGATGCTGTTATTTTAGAATCTAGTTGTCTTAAACTACCAGCAGCAGCATTTCTAGGGTTAGCAAAAATTTGTTCATTGTTTTTGATTCTTGTTTCATTTATCTTTTCAAATTCATCTTTGAAAATCACAACTTCACCACGAATCTCAATCCTCTCTTTATACTCTATAGTTAAAGGAATCGATTTTATAGTTTTAACATTTTGTGTAATTAGTTCACCTATACTACCATCACCTCTAGTGATTCCTTGAACCAACTCACCATTTTCATATATAAGATTTAAACTAGCACCATCAAATTTTGGTTCACAGTAAAAAGTTATGTTTGAGTTTAGTTTATAAGTTTTAGTTAGCCATTTATCTAAACCATCAGAATCGAAAATATCTTCTAAACTCCACATACGGCTAAGGTGAGGTGCTTTTACAAAACCATCACTTACACTATCACCAACCCTTTGAGTTGGTGAATTTTTTAAAATTTCATTTGGATTATTTTCTTCAAAAGATAAAATTTCGTGATATAGTTTGTCATAAACTTCATCTGTTGTTATAGGATTATCTAAGACATAGTAGTGGTATGAGTAGAGATTTAATCTCTCTACTGCTTTTTTGTATTGTGATAAGTTCATGGTATTTTTCTTTATAATTAGATTAATTGTTTTTTAGAGATTAAAGCACTTACAACTGCACTTTTTATAGATTTATAAGTATCTTCATTTTGTTTTAATATTTTCTTTTCTCTTTTTAATTTGCCAATCACATATTCTGCTTCATCTTCTAATGCATAATATTTTTCAATAACTTCAGGTTCTAGCATATCATTTGCTAAGATGTTTTTATCTTCAACTAACTCTTCTAAATATATTTTTATATTTACAATCTCTTGGTTTAACATCTTTTTCTCTTTTGGGTCTTTTGATAATTTTATAGAATCATGACATTTTTCTAACTCTTTATTCTCCTCTTCCATAACATCTTCAATCTCTTTTCTGTTGTTGATAAGTGAATTTTGGTACTCTTTAGGAGACATACCATCTATGTATAACTCCTCTATTTTATCTTCAATATCCATAAGTTCATCATCAAAAGTTTCTATATTCTTTTTTGTTTTAGTATAGATTCTAGCTATAGATAGCATAGAGATAACACTCCATTTAAGACCATTTCCAGCATCTAAAGTTGGAACTCTATATTTTTTCCCATCCATAACAATGGCATTTAAAGAGTAGTATTCTAAAAATTCTGAGATTTGAACATTTGATAATGCCACTTCAACTAAAATTACATCAGCTATATGATCATAAATATCTCTAAAATATTTTCTAAATGTAAATCCTGCAAAACCTTTAAAAAATTCATTATCATCCTCCTCTTCTTCATATAAATAGGTTATCTCTTTAAAAATGATTTTTTGTATATAATCAAAAGCATTATTTTCATAATCATCATTATCTATTTTTTTATCAATAAGATATTTTTGTACAAATTTTTCAGAAACTAATTTTAAAAAATCTTTATTTTCTTCATCAGAAAAAAATTCTTCGTCAAATTCTATTAGTTCCTCTTCATCAATATTGTTATACATTTTAGAAATTTTGCTTTCAACATTTTCAACAATCTCTTTTTCACTAACAATTTTTACAAAAAGATGCCCTTGTTTATTTACAATAAGATCATTTTCTTCTAATTCAAATGCTTTTCTTACTGCATATTTTATAAGTTCATTTTTATTTACATTTTCATCTTCTGCATCAATTAGAAAATGATGTATTTTATGTATTAGTAGCTTTTTAATTAATAGTTGATTTTCACAATCTTTGTAGTCATAAATGATTAAATCATCGTTAAGATGTATAATTTCAACTATATCTTCTAAGTTTACACTATCTTCTGGAAGTACAGTATATGGAAATATTTTTAATCTGACTTTTTTATTTTTATATGCGAACAGTATGTAACCAATAGATTCAAAGTAATTTTTAAAAGCTTGTTTAATTTGTAATAAATTTGTTTTATCTTTTAAAAAATCATCAGGGTAATTTTTATCTATATATGCAAATAGCTTTTTATTTTCTTCATCACCCCATACAAATGAGAGTGAAGGGGCAGGTAAATTATTGTCAAAATATATTTTTAATTCTTCATGGACCATTGCTATATACATCCTTATTAGTAAAATCAACTACAACTAAACAACTTAAAACCATATTTTATAAGATTGATTAATTTAATTTGATTATATTATAGTGTAATGATTTAGGATATATCCTTAATTTAGGTTAAAGTAAATATTTTTATAGTCGATAGTGTTTAAAATTATATTATTAGGAGTAAATTATGGATGAGATGTCAAATATTAGTAGACAACCAACTCAAGTAAATGTTAATGACATTAATAGAAGTACACTACAAGCTAGTGAGAAAACTTCTAAAAATGATGTTGTAAAAGATATGGAAGAATCATCTATTGTTAATAATTCATCTAAAATAAATTCTAAAGAGGATGTAGAAAATTTAGTAAGTGAATTAAACAAAGCTGTTGAACCTATGGGAACAAATCTAAAATTTGGTGTAGATTCAGATAATGTTTTTTATGTTTCAGTAGTAGATTCTGAAACAAGTAAGATGATTAGGAGATTCCCAGCAGAACAAGCTTCAGATTTTTTACCAAAAATGCAAGAGGTTAGTGGTGTATTGTTTGATTCTAAGGGTTAAACTTATAAAATTCTTGTGTTAATAATTATAATTATTTAATATAAGTAAATAATCACCTATTTTTTGATATAATCAAAGCAATTATTTTACTCATAAGGGTTTTTTTATATGAAAAGAGAAGTTAAAAAAGTAGTTTTAGCCTATTCAGGTGGGCTTGATACAAGTATTATTTTAAAATGGTTACAAGATGAGTACAATTGTGAAGTTGTAACTTTTACTGCTGATTTAGGTCAAGGTGAAGAGCTTGAACCTGCTCGTATTAAAGCATTGGAGTTCGGGATTAAACCTGAAAATATCTTTATTGATGATTTAAGAGAGGAGTTTGTAAAAGATTTTGTTTATCCTATGTTTAGAGCAAACACTATATATGAGGGTGAATATCTTTTAGGTACTTCTATCGCTCGTCCTTTAATCGCTAAAAGACAATCTGAAATTGCAAAAATCACTGGTGCTGATGGTGTAAGTCATGGTGCAACTGGTAAAGGTAATGATCAGATTCGTTTTGAGATGGGTTATTTATCTCAAGATTCAACACTTACAATTATTGCTCCATGGAGAGAATGGGATCTAAATTCAAGAGAAAAACTTTTAGCTTATGCTGAAGAGCATGGTATCCCTATCGAGAAAAAAGGTAAAAAATCACCTTATTCTATGGATGCAAATTTACTTCATATCTCTTATGAGGGTGGAATTTTAGAAGATCCATCAGCTGAACCAGAAGAATCTATGTGGTTATGGTCAAACTCTCCAGAAGATGCACCAGATAAAGCAGAATATATCACTATTGATTATAAAGATGGTGACCCTGTTGCATTAAATGGTGAGGAGTTGTCTCCAGCTACAATGCTTAAAACTTTAAATCTTCTTGGTGGTAAACATGGTATAGGTCGTGTTGATATTGTTGAAAATCGTTTTGTTGGTATGAAAGCTCGTGGATGTTATGAAACACCGGGTGGAACAATTATGTTAAAAGCTCATAGAGCTATAGAATCTATCACACTTGACCGTGAAGCAGCACATCTAAAAGATGAGATGATGCCTCGTTATGCAAAACTTATATATAATGGTTTTTGGTTTTCACCAGAAAGAGAGATGCTTCAATCTGCTATAGATAACACTCAAAAATATGTTCAAGGTTCTGTTCGTTTAAAACTTTACAAAGGTAGTGTTATGGTTGTTGGTCGTACATCTGATGTATCACTTTTTAATGAAGAGTATTCAACATTTGAAGAGGATGAAGTTTATAATCAAAAAGATGCTGAAGGTTTTATCAAACTAAATGCACTTCGTTTTATTATCGAAGGTAAAGCACATAGAGGGAAAAAATAGATGATTAAGATAGATATGAACTCACCTGAATTTCAGGAAAGAATGGAAAAAACAATTAAGTTTACAGATAAAGTTTGTGAATCTCGTGGTTGGGTATATAATCCACAAGAGGAAGTAAATGAGGGAGTTCAGATGGGACTTGCTCGTAACAAAATGATGTATAACAAACTTTTTTGTCCATGTTTTATGGTTGAAGAGGTTGATGGTAAACCTCAAAGTGTAGATAATAGAATCTGCCCTTGTAAACCAGCTATCGAAAAAGAGATTCCTGAGACTGGTGCTTGTCATTGTGGAATCTTTTGTACTCCAGAGTTTGCTGCTGCAAAAAGAGTTGAACTTGGTATGGAAGAGGTTGTTCATACTCACTCTCGTGGTTTAACTAAAGAGGAGTGTGAATCACTTGTAACTCAAGCTGAGTTAGATGGTGATGAACTTGTTGCACTTATAGAAGCTAGAGATTTAGGTATGGTTAGTTTTAAACTTGTAGATGTTCGTGAACATATGGAGTGGCAAATGGGTCATATCAAAGGTGCTGATGTTTTAGTTCCAACAAGTAGTTTTTATCAATCTATAGAAGAGGCTAAACTAAATAAAGATGAAAATATCATCCTTTATTGTCATGTTGGAAGTCGTTCTGCTCATGTTGCTAGAATTCTACCAACATTAGGTTACTTAAAAATTGGTAATTTAACTCATGGTATCGTATCATATAGTGGTGAAAAAGAGAGATAATTCTCTTTTTCAAATAAATTTAAAAAATAAGGAAAATTATGAAAGTATTATTAATCAAAGATGTTAAAAGTTTAGGTAAAAGAGGTGAAGTTAAAGAGGTTAAAGATGGTTATGGAAAAAACTTTCTTATAGGTAAAGGTTTTGCTAGACATGCAACTGCAGAGATTTTAGCACAACATGCACAAGATGAATTGATTGTTGCAGAGAATCTTGAAAAAGAGGTTAATCTTCTTAAAGAGGTAGCTGCAAAATTAGATAAAGCAGAGATTGTTATCACTAAAAAACTTGGTCAAAATGGTCACCTTTTTGGTGCTGTAACTAAAGAAGAGATAGCAGATGCACTTAAAGAGCAACATAACATCGAGATAGATAAAAAACATATCAATGAAAAATCATCTATCAAAACTATTGGTGAGCATGATTTAGATTTTAAATTGGGTCACGGTTTACATGCTACACTTCATGTGGATGTTCAAGGAGAATAATTTTCAATGTTTGATGCTACAACGATACTTGCTTATAAAGGCAAAAATAAAGCTGTAATTGGTGGAGATGGTCAAGTTACTTTTGGGGATTCTGTTCTCAAAGGTAATGCTACAAAGATTCGTACACTTGGAAAAGGTAAGATTTTAGCTGGTTTTGCTGGTAGTACAGCTGATGCTTTTAATCTTTTTGATATGTTTGAAGAGTTTTTAGAAGATAAAAAAGGTGACATTTTAAAATCAGTTGTTGAGTTTTCTAAAGCTTGGAGAAAAGATAAAGTTCTTCGTCGTTTAGAAGCTATGATGATTGTTTTAAATAATGACCATATTTTTATATTAACAGGAAATGGTGATGTTGTTGAACCTGAAGATGGTCAAATCGCTTCTATTGGTAGTGGTGGAAACTATGCTATTTCAGCAGCTAGAGCATTGAAAAAACATACACAACTTGATGAAGAAGAGTTAGTAAAAGAGAGTTTAACTGTTGCAGCTGACCTTTGTATCTACACAAATCACAATATTAAAACTCTTATATTAGAGGAGGGTAAATAATGAATTTAACACCAAAAGAGATAGTTACTTATTTAGATAAATATGTGATTTCTCAAAAAGATGCTAAAAAAACTATTGCACTTGCACTAAGAACTAGATATAGAAGAATGCAATTATCACAAGAACTTCAAGATGAGATTATGCCTAAAAACATACTTATGATTGGTTCTACTGGTGTTGGTAAGACTGAAATTTCTCGTCGTTTAGCTAAGATGATGAAAGTTCCATTTATAAAAGTGGAAGCTTCTAAATATACTGAAGTTGGTTTTGTTGGTCGTGATGTTGAATCTATGATTCGTGATTTAGTTGTAAACTCTATATCTATTGTAAAAGCAGAACAAGAGGAAAAAAACGAAGATAAGATTGAAAACTACGTTATCAATAAGATAGTTGAAAAACTTTTACCACCGCTTCCAGAATCTGCTACTGAAAGTAAAAAAGATGATTATCAAAGACTTCTTGTTAAAATGGAAGAGAGAGTTATAAATGGTGAGATGGATGATAAGATTATAGAGATTGAATTTGATAAAGTAAATATTGAATTTAACGATACTAACTTACCACCGGAGATGGCAAAAGTTCAAGAAAGTTTTTCTAAAATTTTTGAAACAATGAGTAAAGAAGATAAGAAAAAAGAGGTTACAGTAAAAGATGCTAAATCTCTTTTAAAACTTGAAGCTGCATCAAAACTTTTAGATATGACAGCTATCAATACTGAAGCTTTAAGAAGAGCTGAAAATGGTGGTATCATCTTTTTAGATGAGATAGATAAAATCGCTATTAGTGCAAAATCACAAGGTAGAAATGACCCTAGTAAAGAGGGTGTTCAAAGAGATTTACTTCCTATTGTAGAGGGTAGTAGTGTTACTACTAAGTATGGTGTTATCAACACTGACCATATCCTTTTTATAGCTGCTGGTGCTTTTCATTTAACCAAACCTAGTGATTTAATCCCTGAACTTCAAGGTAGATTTCCTCTTAGAGTTGAGTTAGAATCTTTAACAGAAGAGACACTTTATCAGATTCTTACACAAACTGAAAACTCTTTACTTAAACAATACGAGGCACTTTTAGGTGTTGAGGGTATGAAGCTTATTTTTGAAGATGAAGCGATTAGAACGATTGCTAAACTTTCACATCGTGCTAATGAGATGACAGAAGATATTGGTGCAAGAAGACTTCATACAGTTTTAGAAAAAGTATTAGAGGAAGTGAGTTTTGATGCTGATGAGCATAATGGTAAAGAGTTTAAAATAACTTCTGAATTAGTTCATGAAAAATTAGATATGGTTGTTGAAGATGATGACTTATCAAGATATATATTATAAGAATCAAACAAAGGTATAATTTATGACAAAAGCTGGTTTCGTTTCCCTTATCGGTCGTCCAAATGCTGGAAAAAGTACATTAATGAATTCACTTTTAGGTGAAAAAATTGCTATGGTTTCTCAAAAAGCTAATGCAACAAGAAGAAGATCAAATGCGATTGTGATGTATGAAGATACTCAAATCATTTTTGTAGATACACCTGGACTTCACGAAAGGGAAAAAGTTTTAAATCAGTTTATGCTTGATGAGGCTTTAAAAGCTATGGGTGATTGTGATCTTATAGTTTACTTAGCTCCAGTTACAGATTCTGTAGAACATTATGAAAAGTTTTTAAAACTTAATGGTGGAAAAGTAAAACATATCATTGTTTTAAGTAAAATAGATCAAGTAAAACAAGATAAGTTGTTTAAAAAAATAGCTTCGTATAACAAATATGCAGAGCATTTTGAAGCACTTATCCCAGTTGCGATTCCTAGAAAAGTAGGTCATGAAGATCTACTAAAAGTTATCAGTAACAATTTACCAGAATCACCTTTTCTTTTTGATCCAGAAGATTTAACGAGTGAGCTTGTTCGTGATATTTATGCTGGTTTTATCCGTGAGGGTATTTTTGAAAATGTTAGTGATGAAGTTCCATATGAAGCAGATGTTATTATTGATTCTATAGAAGAGGATAAAAATCTTGATAAGATTTATGCCACTATTATTATAGAAAAAGAATCTCAAAAGGGAATTATTATTGGAAAAGGTGGAGAATCTATCAAAAGGATAGGTAAATCTGCTAGAGAAAAAATAGAAAGACTTAGTACAAAAAAAGCATATCTAAACCTACAAGTTAGTGTTAAAAAAGGTTGGACTAAAGATAAAGCCTTTTTAGAAGAGATAGGATATAAATCGTAAATAAATTAAGCTTTATATTGATAAAATGGTAGTGGAACTTTTTATGATAGTTCCACTCTAAATAGGATTATTTTATGGATGATAAACTTAAAACTACTTATTCCAATATAGTATCAATAAATCCATATTCAGATTTATACTTTAAATCTACTTCAAATTTTTTAATTCAAATCAATTCACCATCTTACAATAAAGAATCTTTTTATATCTCCTATTTGAATACAAAGAGTTTTATAACTGCTAAAATTGATATTAGTAAAAATATTTTAGAAGAAGATTTAGAAGATACTATAATTAGTAAAATATATGATGAATTAGCTTTAGATCAGACTATTATATATCAAATAAACTTTATTGAATTAGCTAATGAAAATGATGATAAAAATAGGTATTTTCATATTTTTGTAATTGATTCATCAATTCTTGATGAGATATATAAATCTACCATAAAAAAAATCAAATATATTGATGTTATTATACCATCACCACTTTTATTAAAATCATTATATGTTAAAAATATAATTAAATCTAGTGGTGTTCATTGTTTTATATATTTTCAAGAATCTGAAGCTTTTGTTACCATATATGATAAAAAAGAGTTTGTATATACAAAATCTATAAATTATTCTATAACAGATATATATGAAAGATTTTGTGAACTTTATGGTGAAAAAGTGAACTATGATGATTTTAAAGATTTTTTATTAACAGAAGATTTAAAAAGTACAAAAAGTGATTATAAAAAAAATATTATAAAGTTATATAAAGAGATTTTAGTAAATATAAATGAGATTCTAACTTATGTAAAAAGAGCTTATGAGATAGAAACTATTGAACATCTTTATATAGGCACTCAAATTCCAATTAAAATAAAATTAAATGAAATTGCAGAGTTTGAAATGGATATAGAGTGTAGCGATTTTTCATTTGATTATGGTTTTGATAATAATCAAAATGATGTAAGTCAATTACATTACTTGATGCATATTTATGCTTCATTAGATAGTAATGAAAGATATGATTGTAATTTTACAACTTTTCCTCGTCCACCAAAATTTATAAAAAGAGATAGTGGTAAGTTTCTACTTTTTATATTTATATCATTCATAATCGCAGCTATTTATCCTATATTTTATTTAGGTTTATCGTATAGTAAAGTTTTTGAATACAATTTATTAGAGAGTGAATATACTAAGTTACATATTAAAAAAAATGATATAGAAATAGCTATAAAAGCTAAAGAATCAAATAAAAATATTATTTATCACTTACTTAAAAAAGAGGAAGATAACTATAATGATAAAAAGAATACATTAATAAAAATAGAGGAGATTAAGGTAAATTACCCTATGAAAGCTAAAATTTTATCTGTTTTAGTTGAAGATTTAGGAAAGTTTAATGTAAATTTAGAATCTTTATCTTATGCTGAAGATGAAAAAAATAAGTATTTTATTTTTAATTTAGTATCTTTAAATAATAAAAATATAACTAATCTTATAAAGTATATAACAAAAAAGTATAATGGTAAATATGATTTTTCTACACAAAATATTGTTTATAAAGATAATTATGGAAAATATTTTTCTGATTTAAAGGTGACAATATTATGAGAATATTATCTATCATCAATTTAGAAAATTATCTTTATAAACTAGATTTCTTTTTTAAAGAAAAAACTAAAAAAGATATTTTTATACTTTACATAATGATTTTTAGTGGTATTTTCTTTATATCTTATTTATATTTTTGGGATATAACAGAAAGATTATTTCAAGAAAATAAAGCAAAAGTTATAGATATATCTTCTAAAATAAACAATGATAAGATTTTTTTACAAAATAATCCTAAATCAAAAATGATTTTATTAGATAAAGATATTATGGTGGCAAAAATAAAACTAAAAGAGAATAAAAACAATAATAATTATATAAAACAAAAGTTAGAAGCTATATCTATACTTTTTTATGATGAAGAGATTTGGGGTGCATACCTACATTCCATATCACTTAATGCTAAAAAGTTTAATGTTAAAATTTTAGATTTTACAAATCATAGTGTTGTAGGTAATACCTCATTTGGGCATATGTTAGATATAAATATAAAATCTACTTCAAACTTCAACAATACATTAAGATTTATAAATTCATTGGAACAAAGTGATTTAGTTGTAGATATTCATAGTTTAAATATAAAAGCTACAGATAGATTAGAAACAGATTTAAACTTATCTGTTTGGGGGATTTTATATAGATGAAAATTTTAATTATTTTATTTTTCTTTTTAATAGATCTATTTTCTACTGAACTTTCGTGGGTAGATAAGCAGATAGATGCAATAAAACCAGCTAGAGTAGGGATTAGAGATTCTAAACTGATTTCATTAAAAGATCCAATTATTTTTTTAAATAAAAGAATTGTGAAAAAAAGTAAAAAAGTAAAAAAAAGAGTTATCGTAAAAAAATATAGAGGTAAAAAAGTAAAAATAAAAGTGGTAAAAAATAATTTTAGAGATAAGTTTACACTTGAAGCGATAATCAATAATTCTGCATTGATTAACAAAAGTTGGGTTTCTATAGGTGATTCTATAAAAGGGTATAAAATTGTTAGTATCAATAATAATTCTGTAATTTTATCTAAATATGGTAAGAGTATTATATTATCAACATCAACTAAAAACAGAACAATAAAATTTAAAAATAGATAGGGATAGATATGAACTTTTTAAAAACAATGGTATATGGGTTGTTTTTCACTTTTTTATTATCAAGTGAGATTTTTGCCGATTGCACATATGAACTTTTTAGTATCAGTTCAACTCGTAATACTAAAATAATTGATTTTGTTGAAGAACTTAGCGATGAATGTGAATTTAGTATAGTAATAGGTGATGAAAAAACTGAAAAATATTTAACTAAAAAATTAAATAAAACACATTTAAAAAATTTAACTATAGATGAAGTTTTAAAAATAGTTTTAGAAGAAAATAATCTAATTTATACATTAAAAGAGAATGTTTTAAAAATCAATTATTTAAAAACTAAAATATTTTCTATCGATTATATTTTATCACAAAGGGTAAGTTCTGGTAGTACAGATGTTACTCTTAGTTCATCATCTGATATTGGTAAAGGTTCTGTAACAGCAGAATCTGGGATTAAAATCGATACTAAAGATAATGTTCAATTTTGGAAAGCATTAGATTTAGAGTTTCAAACTATCTTAAATAGGGAAAATGACAGTTATGTTGCATCTAAACCTATCATAAATAAAAATGCAGGTTTAGTAACTGTAACTGCTACTTATAAACAACTAAAAAGATTTGAAAAATATATAAATAAATTACAATCAAAAGTGCAACTTCAAGTGTTGATAGATGTTCAGATTTTATCTGTAACTATGAGTAAAGGTAAAACAACAGGAATCGATTGGGAACAGCTTTATGGGTTACAAAATATAAACCTTAGCTTTTCATATGAAAGAGATAACAAAGATAGTACAAGTGCCATAGGTATTTCAGGTTCTGGTAGTTTAAAAGAGATTATAAAATTTTTAAAATCTCAAGGTGATGTAAACTCTATATCAAATCCTAAAGTATTGACCTTAAATAACCAACCAGCACTTATAACAGTTGGAACAGAGTATTTTTATAAAATCACAAGTACGGAGACATTAACAGGTGGAACAACTGGTACACAAAGTCAAAATGAAAAGGTTGAATCAGTTTTTGCAGGTGTTCTTTTAGATATTACTCCTGAAATTTCAGATGATAATACCATTACATTAAAAATCAATCCATCACTTTCTGAAACTATAAATGATTTAAGTTTATCAGATTCAAATACTAGAACTATGCCACCAGATTTAAGTCGTAGACAGTTATCATCAGTGGTTACAGTTGAAGATGGAAATAAAATAATTTTAGGTGGTTTAATAAGTAATAAAACAACCTTAAACTCTAGTAAAGTCCCTATTTTAGGAGATATTCCAATTATAAATAATTTATTTAAATATAGTTCTAAAACAAAACAAGTTGAAGAACTTGTTATAATTATAGAGCCTCATATTATTGATAAAAGTAATAAAAGTATCTCGTTATCTAAGATAGGATTTAAAGCTTTTAAAGATGAAACTATTAATAAGGTAAAAAAGAGTAATGAGATTTAATATTTTTGAAAATTCAAAATATGCTTTTTTAGATGTTGTTGATTCAAATGAGTATGTAAAATTAGAAACAATAATGCCCATATATGATGTTTTAAAAAACTCTGTTGATAAACCATTGAAAATGGTTCTTCTTTATGGTAAACCGGGTACTGGTAAAAGTATGTTACTTTCAAAATTATATGAAGATTTACATATAGATAGAAAAGTTTTTTTATATGCAACACCAATTCTTGATGAAAATGAATTTTATAAACTTTTAGCACAAGATATATTTGGTATAAGTTATAGTGGTGAACTTAATTTTACACAATTTATGAAAGTTTTACAAAAACATAAAACAGATGAGATACCACTAATATTATTGGATGAAGCACAACTTTATTCAGATGTTTTAATGGAAAAGATAAGATTGTTATCAGATACAAGAGCGATAAAATTTCTTATAACACTTCATAAAACACAAGAGGAAGATTTAATAGCAAAAGAGCATTTTCAAACTAGAATCTGGGAAACTATAGAGTTAAAAAATGCTTCTCATACGCAACTAAAAACTTATATACAAAAAAAACTTATGAAAGCTGATTGTTTAGAAACTGCCAATATGTTTCAAACTAAATCTATAGAACTTATATATAAATTTACAAAAGGTAACTATAGAGATACAAATAAATTACTTTTTACACTTTTTGATATATATGCAATCTATCTACAAAAAAATAAGAAACTATCTACAACTTCAATTTCAAAAAAAATTATAGAGATGTCAGCTATACATACAGGATTTATAGATGCTTGATATAGATAGTTTAGAAAAAAGATGGAGAGTTTATAAATTTAAAAGCTATTTACCATATCTAATTATATTTACTATTTTAGTTGTAACACTAGCTATGTTTTCTATAAATATAGAGAAAGAAAATAGTTATACAATAAAAAAATTAGATAAAAAAGTTTTAGTTTCAGATAAAAATGTAACATCTACTAAAATTATAGATAAGATAACTCTTTATCCATCTATGAATTTTCTAAATGAGATAGATAAAAAAGATTATATAGAACCAAAAAAAGTAAAAGTAAGAGTAAAAACTAAACCAGTACAAGATGTAAAATCAGAAACTTTAATGATTAAACATCAACATAATGAGGGTGATATAAAAAATCTTATTAAAAGGTTTGAAAAAAATAGTAACCCATCTCTTAGTTTATTTATAGCACGAAAATATTATAAGCTAGGTATATATGATAAAGCATATAAATATGCACTTATAACAAATGAGATAGATAATAAGATAGAGGGTAGTTGGCTTATTTTTACTAAATCACTTGTAAAATTAGGTAGAAAACAAAAGGCTATAGATTTACTAACAAAATATATCAAACATTCAGATTCACAAAATGCTAAGTTATTGTTATCTGATATAAAAAGTGGAAAACTAAAATGAAAATTTTTATCATACTATGCTTAGCAACATTTTTATATGCAAATGTTAAAAAAGAGATCTATAATTTTTATGAAAAGAAAAATTATATTGCTAGTTGCAATGTTGGATATAAAGATTTTGATAAATTTAAAAATAATGAGAAATTTGTCTCCTTATATGCTTTTGCTTGTTTAAAATCTGATTTTATAGATAGATTGGCTATACCAATCACAAAATTGAAATATTCAAAAGAGTCTCGTACAAATGCTTCATTTTTTTCAACTATATTGATGCAAAAGAAGTTGTTATATCGTTCTATGGTTGATGGTTATGATATATCATCATTGAATCTACCATCAACAGAGTATATTTTATCAAAAGTGTTTGATTCTTATGTTAGATTGAAAAGTTATAATAATAAAAAAGTTTATATTTTTGAAGATGATAAAGATAAAAAGATTAAGTATAAATTATCATTAGTAAAAACAAATAAGATTTATAAAATAGTGATTGATGAGTTTTATGATAACAAATTTGTAAAAAAACATATCTATTGGTAAGGGATTGAAATGGATAGGATAACAAGTGATCTACTAGCTAATGGCTCAATTATGCAGAGTCAAGTTGATAGACTTTTAAAAAAAGGGATTAAAGAGGAACTTATTTTAAAAGATATTACAAGTGTTGGTTTTATGACTATGGATAGACTTGTAAGATTTATAGTTGATAATATAATAAATGGTGTTTATAAACTCTCTATCATAGATAATTATGATTATATAAAAGAAACAGTTGTTTTAAGTAAATTGGCTTTAGAGTTAAACTTAGAGTTTATAGATTTAGATTCTAAAGATATGGATTATAATCTTGTAAATGGTATATCTTTAGCACAATTAAAAAAATATAGTGCAATTCCAGTATATAGTGATGATTTAAGTATAACTATCGCTTTTAGGGATCCTTTAAATATAGAAGCTATAGAAGCGATACAAAGATTGTATCCAAAGAAACCAGTAAATATTGCTATATCTACACAAAAACAGATATATACATATCTTACAAAAGTTGAATTAAAAGAGAATGAAAAAGATTTAATTAAAAAAATAAGAGATGAATTAAACTCTATTGATTCTGATGATAATGATCAAGAATTTTCATCTATATTACTTCTTATAGATGTTATTTTAAAAAGTTGTATAGGTGCTAGGGCTAGTGATATACATATAGAACCAACAGAAAAAAACTGTATAGTTCGTGCTAGAATTGATGGTGATTTATTTGAAATGTTTATTTTTGAAAAAGATATATATCCACTCCTAGCTTCCCGTTTAAAACTTTTGGCAAACCTAGATATAGCTGAGAAAAGAAAACCACAAGATGGTCGTTTTTCGGCACTTGTGGGTAAAAGGGAATATGATTTTCGTATATCAACTTTACCTATACTTTATGGTGAGTCTATCGTTATGCGTGTACTAGATAAACAAAAGGCATTAGTAAAACTTGAAGATGCTGGTATGGATTCTAAAAGTTATGGTAAGTTTATAAATGCTCTTAAAGCACCTTATGGAATCATCTTGGTTACTGGACCAACTGGTAGTGGTAAAACAACAACACTTTATGGTGCTTTAAATGAGTTAAGAAATGTAGCAGATAAGGTGATTACAGTTGAAGATCCAGTTGAGTATAGGATGAACCTTATTCAGCAAGTTCAAGTAAATCCAAAAGTTGGGCTTAATTTTGCAGATGCACTAAGATCTATACTTAGACAAGATCCAGATAAAATAATGATAGGTGAGATTAGAGATCAAGAGACTTTAGAGATAGCGATAAAAGCAGCTTTAACTGGGCATATGGTTTTATCAACACTACATACAAACGATTCTATAAGTGCTATAACTCGTATGGTTGATATGGGTATAGAAAACTACCTAATAAGTGGTGCTTTAGTTGCTATACAAGCTCAAAGACTTGTAAAAAAAATATGTTTAAATTGTAGAGTTAAAGATAATTTATCAATTTCAATATTGGAAGATTTAAAAGGTATAGTTCCAAATGATTCTGTATTTTATAAAGGAAAGGGTTGTAAAGAGTGTGCTAATAGTGGATATAAAGGTAGAGAAATGATATGTGAGGTACTTAATATATCTGATAAATTATCATCATTAATAGCAAAAGGTTCCTCTAAAGATATATTATTAAAACAAGCTATAAAAGATGGTTTTATACCAATCTTTAAAAATGGAATAGATAAAGCACTCGATGGTGTTACAACTATTGAAGAGATATTAAAAGTAACAAAAATATGAAGTATTTTGTAGCTACGATTCTTACACGTGGTAAAAGAGTGGAAGAAGCTTTGTATGCAAAAGATAAAATGGATGCTAATAAAAAAATAAAACTTAAACACTCTGGCATAATTATAAAAGTTATCGAATCTGAAGAACCTTTGGATCTACAATTTAAAAGGTTTAAACAAAATTTTTTAAAAAATATTAAAAGAAGTAAAATAAAACCAGATGCCCTTATATCTGCTGTAAGGCAATTAGCTGTTATGTCAAATGCTGGTATATCTATACACGATTCTATAAAAGAGATAGCAATTTCAAGTGAAGATGAAACATTAAAATATATATTTAACAAAGTAGCAGATGATATAAATAGTGGGCATTCACTCTCAACCTCTATGGAACATTTCCGTTATGAGTTTGGTAATTTAACTATTGCTATGGTTCAACTAGGTGAAAAAACAGGTAAGTTAGATGAAGCACTATACTCTTTAGCTACTATGCTTGAAGATATTCGTTCAAATTTTATAAAATTTAAAAAAGCTATGGCTTACCCAAGAAATGTAATGATAGCGATGGCTATAGCTTTTGTGATACTTATAACATATGTTGTACCTGAATTTAAAGCTATATTTGATGAATTAAAAACAGAATTACCATTGCCTACTCAAATTTTACTTACTTTAGAATATCTTTTTAATAACTATGGTCACTATGTAATTATAATTTTGGTTACATTATATATAGTTTTTCAATACTTTTTAAATAATTCACAACAGTTTAGATATGGTTGGCACGAAGTTTTACTAAAAACATATCTTATTAAAAATATAATTAAATTTTCAACTTTAAGTAGATTTACTTTGGTATTTTCAGAACTTTTACATGCTGGAATCCCCATCGCAGAGGCTTTAGATACATCTATAAATATGATAGATAATTTACCATTAAAAGCTAAACTTAAATCTGTTAGAATTACAGTAGAGAAGGGTGGTTCATTAAATCAAGGTTTAAAAGAAACAAAATTATTTGAAAATATGATTATTCAGATGCTATCTGCTGGTGAAGATAGTGGTACACTTGATTCGATGATAAATAAAGTAGCAGAATACTATAAGATGAGATTTGATGCGATAATCGACGGTTTAGCAGAAGCTATAGAACCTATAATGTTGATAATTATAGCTTCTATGGTTACTTTATTAGCTTTAGGAATCTTTTTACCAATGTGGGACTTAGGTAATGCTGTTCAAGGTGGTTAGACAAATTTTAATGCTAATAGTGCTAATCCTTATATTTTCTTTTATATCATTTTATTTAGCAGTAATATTGGTTTTGATTATTTTATCTATTTATTATCAAAGAAAATTACAAATATTGAAAAAAGAACTAAAGAACTAGAAGAATCTTTAGAAAACTTTGAATATCTTTTTAATAATTCTATTGAGACAATGGGATTGTTTCAAGATAATATTTGTATAAACTTAAATGAAGCAGGTATCAAACTTTTTGGATTTAAAAATTTAGAAGATGCCATAGGTAAAAAACCGTTTGATTTTATAGGGACATTATAGGTAGCATTGGAACACTATATGAACTTAATAAACAATTTTCTTTAAAGTTAAACTATATGTTAAACTACACAAATGAGCATACTACAACTATACAAAGTATCACTCAAAGTGGTGAAATTAAATATAAATTTTCACATAGTTTTAACTTTGGGGTTAGATACTTCTTTTAAGGAGTATCTATCGAAATCAACTTAACTAACCTATCTACTTTTGACAAAAAGTTTTCCATATCAGAATCACTACCTTTTAGTTTATAGATAACATTTGAATCAAATATTTTTTCAATTATATCTATATTATTTTCTAAACAATCATACTCTACGATTCTAACATTTGAGTATTCAAAAGATATGGTTTTAAATATCTCATGTTTATATTCAAAAAGTTTGGCTGATTCTAAAACTAGGTTTACACTATCGCTATAAGCACGAACAAGACCACCAGTACCAAGTTTTGTACCACCAAAATATCTGATAATTATAACAGCACTATTGATAAGCTTTGCCCCTTGAAGTACAAAAAGTGATGGTTTACCAGAAGTACCTTTTGGTTCACCATCATCGCTGGAGTGTTCAACAACTTGATTGAACTCATTTAAGTACCTAAAAGCTACCACAAAATGTCTAGCTTTAGGGTTAGAATCTTTTAACTCTTGTAGTTTTTTTTCATATTGAGAGTAGGGCATAACATAGGCTATAAATTTAGACTGTTTTACCTCTAAAGTCTCAGTATATATATCTTTTACAAATCTCATTTATGCTAAGTTTGTAAAAACCTTTTGAACATCCTCATCATCTTCAAGTTTTTCTAAGATAGGATCAATGTCAGCTTGTTGCTCTTCACTTATTGTAACAGGAGTGTTTGCCATTCTCTCTAAATGAGCTTTAGTTATCTCTATATCCATCCCTTCAAGTGCAGATGTAAGAGTCCCAAAACTTGTATAGTCACCAGTTACGATCACTACACCATCTTCCTCTTCTATCTCTTCGAGACCAGCATCTATAAGTTCCATCTCTAACTCTTCTAAATCCATACCATCTTTTAGGTTAAACTCTATAAGTGCTTTTCTTGAGAACATAAAATCTAATGAACCCTTAGTAAGCATCTCAGCACCACGCTTAGTAAGTACATTTTTAACATTGGCAACAGTTCTTGTGTTGTTATCTGTCATAGTTTCTATGAAAATTAAAACACCATGTGGAGCTTTACCCTCAAAGTTTACCTCTAACATACTTGCAGTATCTTTAGCACTTGCTCTTTTTATAGCTGCTTCTATATTGTCTTTTGGCATATTTTCAGCTTTAGCATTTATGATAGCTGTACGAAGTTTTGAGTTCATATCTGGATCACTACTTCCCTCTTTTGCTGCCATAGTGATGATTTTACCTAATTTAGGAAACAGTTTTGACATCGCCCCCCATCTTTTTAACTTTGATGCTTTTCTATACTCAAACGCTCTACCCATAATCTTCTCCTATTAACTAATTTGTAAGATATTTAATGAACCATTTTCACTATAATCTACTTTTATTTTACTTTTAACTTTATCTTTTATAAGGTTAAAAGTAAGTTCTCTTAATTCTAATGAATCATTTTTAATCAGTTCTATATTGTACCCATCAAGTAAAGAACTAAGAGAATTAACAATCTTAGAACTAAGTTTTAGCCAATGTCTTTGATACATCTCTTCCTCTTCTTGATAAAATCCACTCTCATCAAAATCTATATTTTCAACATTATCAGCAACGATATTTAGTTTAGTAAACAATCTTTGAGAATCTATAAAACTATTTTTTACTATTTCATAATCATTAGTATTTAACATATTTAGCACTTTATTTAAAATTCAAAAGAATGATACCATATTACAATTTATTTTATATAAAAATTTATACTTTAGTGTTATAATAGTCTAAGTTTAAGTGAGGATTTTATTTTGAAAAAAATTATGCTGTTATTATATATGCTTATATTTGTTACAAATTTATCAGCTTTTATGATGCCTGATGAAGCTTTTAAGCCTAATGTTAAGTTAAATGATAAAGAACAAATAGTGGTGAAGATAGATATTGCTGAAGATATATATCTTTATGTTGATAGAGTTTCACTTAGTGTTAAGGGTGGTAATGGTGTTGAGATTGGGGGGATTATATCTCCTGTTTCTGTTGATCATCATGGTGATAAGGTTTACTTAGAATCTCCTAGCTTTTTAGTAAATCTAAAAAAAGATGATGGAACTACTGGTATAAAAAATATATCATTAAAAGTTTCATACCAAGGGTGTTCAGAGAAAGGGCTTTGTTATGAGCCTATAACTAAAACCTTTCCATTAAAGATAGATAGCTCAAAACTTCGTGGTTCATTAACAGATGTTATAAAAAAAGATGATTATATAAAAGTGCCACCTAATGAAGCTAAATCTGAAATAGATACTATCGCAGATACTATCAAAAATGGAAATATAGCTATCATACTTTTAACATTTTTAGGTTTTGGTCTTTTGCTTGCCTTAACACCTTGTGTATTTCCTATGATTCCTATCATCTCTGGTGTGATTATTTCACAAGGTAAAGATATAACAACAAGAAAGGCTTTAATGCTTTCTATAGTTTATGTTTTAGCTATGGCTGTTGCTTATACTATAGCAGGTGTTTTAGCTGGTCTTTTTGGAGCAAATCTTCAAGCAGCATTACAAACACCTTGGGTTATCTACTCTTTTTCAGCTGTATTTGTAGCTTTAGCTATGAGTATGTTTGGTTTTTATGAACTTAAACTTCCAGATTCTTTAGTAACTAAAGTTAGTTCAAACTCTAATCGTGGTGGTTATGTTGGTGTTGCTATTATGGGATTCTTATCGGCTCTTATCGTTGGTCCTTGTGTAGCTGCTCCACTTGCTGGTGCTTTGGTTTACATTGGTCAAACTGGTGATGCTGTTCTTGGTGGGATGGCACTTTTTGCTATGAGTATAGGTATGGGTCTTCCACTTATCGCTGTTGGTGTAAGTGCTGGTAAATTTATGCCAAAACCGGGTATGTGGATGACTATGGTATCTGCTATTTTTGGTGTGATGATGTTAGGTGTTGCTATATGGATGTTAGAAAAAGTGGTAGATAGCTATGTAACAATGCTTCTATATGCCATACTTGGTATCGGTTTTTCTATCTATTTGGGTGCTTTAGAAAAAGGTGGACATATCTTTAAAAAAAGTGTTTCATTAGTTTTATTTATCTACTCTTTAGCACTTTTCATAGGTGTTTTAGGTGGTTCAACAAGTATGAGTAAACCTTTAGAGTTCTTAAAGCCACAAGCAGTAACTAATGTAGTAGCTGGAGAGATACATGAACATAAGTTTACGAAGGTGGAATCTATAAAAGAGTTAGATAACCTTTTAGTAAAAAACAAAGGTAAAAAAGTGATGCTAGATTTTTATGCTGATTGGTGTACCTCTTGTAAAGAGCTAGAGGAGGTTACATTTAGTGACCCTTTAGTAAAAGCTAAGATGGATGAGTATGTTTTAATTCAAGCAGATTTAACAAAAAATAGCGATGAAAATAAAGCTTTAAGTAAAAAGTACGGAGTATTTGGACCACCAGCTATTTTGTTTTTTGATAAAGATTCAAAACTACTTAAAGCTAAAACTATTGTAGGTTTTATGGAGCCAAAAGAACTTTTAAGTAAATTATAATGATATAGGTTATTTAGTTAATTTTATCCCTTAATCCCATCAGCACGAGGTTCAAGTAAAAATCTAAAAAATACTTTTATAAAAAGCATAAAAGGGATGCTCCAAAAGATAGCAGACCATAAGTATAATTGCATTGCATACTCTTCAAAAAATGGTATTAACCCTCTCATAAAAGTAGCTAAGATTATAAAAAACACCATCAAATGCGTGTAGATATTTGATGTTAAGTGTCGTCCTGTATGAATCCAGCCTATGGTTATCATAACCATAAGGTAAGAAAGTCCAAGACCACCAGCTGTTATAAAGTGTCTAAAACTAGAGATGCCTTGTGCATCGTTAAACAAAATACTCCAACCCATAAGTCCATACCCTAAACTAAGCATCACAAATATAAAAAACATATAGATAACATACGGTTGATTAAGTATAAATTTCTCTTTCAAATTGTAATCACTTGTTATAGCTAATACAGAAGCACCTGTTGCTAAACCTATCCAACCTAATGCTGAATTTGTAGGGTAAAAATACTCAACAATGGTAAAAAGAGTAACACTAAAAACTGCTAAATTAGTAAGTGGTGGTCGTGATAAATAAATATCATCTATCTCTTTATCCTCCATAAGTTCATTTACTGCTTCCATATTTACACGACGCATCGCTAAAAGAACAAGTACAACAATAGCCCCAAGAGCAACTTTTAAGATGCTCATACTATCGCTACTACTCCACCCTAAAACAGATGCAAAAAACCAAACTTCTATACCAAATATAGCTACCAAAGCATAACCCAAA
>Ga0256842_1000275_pt1 | contig 44829 bp, 40 predicted proteins | sample 4559240metaG_FD_185973 | JGI IMG/M metagenome (GOLD analysis project Ga0256842, IMG submission 185973) | Hydrothermal vent microbial communities from Guaymas Basin, Mexico - 4559-240 | ecosystem: Environmental > Aquatic > Marine > Hydrothermal vents | place: Mexico: Guaymas Basin | collected... | reverse complement strand
ATCACTGAAACCTGCTTTTATAAGAGTAGGTTTTAGATTCTCATCTGTACTACACAAAACTTTGAGCATATCTGAATCACTTTCTAAAAATATTTCAAGTTCTACATCATCTACAACAAACTCAAAAATTTCTTCTATATCAGCATAAGGAGCATCACTTAAAAATAAAATTTCGTAACCTATATATGATTGAGTTGGATTTATATCTTCTAAATTTGGTACATTAGAATCTATACATAAAAGTTTTTTTACCTCACCAAGCATCTTGAAAAAGCTAAGTATATTTATGATATCCATACCACTTGAAAAGAAATGTGGTTTTAAACGAAGTGATATGTGCCAAAGTTTTTCACTTGCATCATCTTCAATAATCTCAACTTCATCATTTGGAATCACCTTTTTTTCTTCCACTTTGTTAGCATTTGGTAACATAGACTTTAAAATCTTTAAAAGTTCATCATTTTTAGTTTTTGTTGATTCATCTAAAGGTTCATCTTCAACTGCTAGATTTACTAAAGTTTGAGTATGATCTTTTGCTTGAAGAAAAATATCTATCATCTCTTCAGTTAATTCAACTTTTCCACCTCTAACATCACTTAAAAGATTCTCAGCAATATGTGCAAAACCTACAACATTTTCAAAACCAAACATACCAGCTGTACCTTTGATAGTGTGCATAGCACGAAACAATGCACCGATACTCTCATCATCTACACCATCTTCTTGCATAGTTATAAGAGCATTTTCCATAAAAGTTAATTGCTCATCAACATCATCTATGAAAAGGTTAAGTTCTTCATTCATCATCTACCCCTAGTAAAGAGTTACATCCTGCACTTTTAAATATTTTTGATACTTCATCATTAACATTTGTAAGTTTAAACCCTTTAGAAGATTCCAAACAACTTTTTTTAGTTGAAATAAATAGCTGAATAACACTCATATCTACTTTATTTACACTACCCATATCTATAACAACATCATCTTTTTTAAACTCATCTAGTAAATCTTTATGTAACGATTCAACTTCATAAATAGTAAGTTCATCTTTATCAATATTTATCATAAACTACAACTATGCTATTAGTTTTTTAACAGCCATAAAAAACTTTTTCTTGTTAAATGGTTTCAACATCCAAGCTTTTACACCTAGAGCCTGCCCTTTAGCTTTTAGTTCTGGATTCGATTCAGTTGTAAGCATAATAATTGGAATATACTTATAAGCTTCATTTTGTTTGATATTGGCAACCATCTCAAGCCCACCCATAACTGGCATATTTACATCAGAAAATATCAAATCAATTTTATGTTGATCCAACAGATTCAACCCCTCTTGCCCATTTTCAGCCACAATAGGCTCATGCCCAGCTTCTGTCGCAGCATCAGCAGCAACAGCACGAATAAGACTAGAATCATCTACTATAAGAATTTTTCCCATTTGTTATATCTCCACAAAAAATAATATGACATATAATAGCCATCATTTTTATAATTTAAACTTAAAATTTATTAAACTACCAATACAATATTTGTTTTTTATTGTATGATTATAAATATTTAAAAAAGGATGAGGATTAACTATGGACAAAACAAGAGTTGATGATATGTTAATAGAGATGATTTCTCCAAAAATAAAAGAGATAGAAGAGAAGTTTAGTGCAGGAAAAGGGTTAGATCAAGAAGATATAAATACACTTTTATTAAAATCTCAATACAACCATATAAATCATCTCGATGATAAACTAAATGAAGTAACGGCTAGTGTAGTTGCATTAGAACAAAGGTTTGATGGTAAGTTTTCTAAATTAGAACAAAAGTTTGATGGTAAGTTTTACGAATTAGAGCAAAAGTTTGTAGGTTTAGAAAATAGATTTGTAGGTTTAGAAACTAAATTTGATCTATTAAATGAAAAAATAGAACATACAATTCAAAAAGCATTAAATAAAAATATGCTGATGCTTATGGGGATGATGGGGTTTTTCTTAACACTTTCAAAAGCTTTAGATATTTTTATAAAGTAAAAAAATTAAATAATATTTAACTTTCATTTGCCATTATGAAACTTTAGTTATTTTTGAATTATGTTATAATCCCATAATTAATTTATACATTTAAAGGTTTTTTATGGCTCAAACTATAACTGAAAAAATATTCTCAGAGCATGTTGGTAAAGAGGTTTTTGCTGGTGAAATTATTCGCTCAAACATTGATATGGTTATCGGAAATGATATTACAACTCCTATCTCTATCAAAGCATTTGAAGATAGTGGAGCAGAATCATTAGCTAATCCTGATGGATTTTCTATCGTTCTTGACCATTTTATACCAGCTAAAGATATAGCATCTGCTAATCAAGCTAGAATCAGCCGTGATTTTGCTAAAAAACATAAACTTAAAAACTTTTTTGATGAAAAAGATATGGGAATCGAACATGCCCTTTTACCTGAAAAAGGTCTTGTAGTACCGGGTGATGTTATCATCGGTGCTGACTCTCACACTTGTACTCACGGTGCTTTAGGAGCATTTTCAACTGGTATGGGTTCAACAGATTTAGCTTTTGCAATGATTAGTGGTGGTAACTGGTTTAAAGTTCCTGAATCTATCAAAGTAAATCTTAGTGGAAAGCCTAAAGAGCATACAACAGGTAAAGATATTATCTTAGAGATTATCCGTATGATTGGTGTTGATGGTGCTTTATATAGAACTTTAGAGTTTACAGGAAGTACAATCGAGCATTTAACAATGGATGACAGATTCTCTATGTGTAATATGGCTATAGAAGCTGGTGCAAAAAGTGGTATCGTAGCTTATGATGATGTTACAAAAGAGTTCTTAGCAGATAAAGATTTAGCAAGAGAACCTAAGATTCATCAATCTGATGCTGATGCTAACTACTGTATGACTTTAGATATTGATGTAGCTTCGTTAGAGCCTGTTATCGCTTACCCATTTTTACCATCAAATGGTCACTCTATAACTCAAGCTGTAAAAGATCATATCAAAATCGACCAAGCTTTTATCGGAAGCTGTACAAATGGTCGTTTAGGTGATTTAAAAACTGCTTCAGAGATTCTAAAAGGTAAAAAAGTTCACGAGGATGTTCGTCTTATCGTAACTCCAGGAACTCAAAAAATCCTAAAAGAGGCTTATAGACTAGGATATATAGATATAATCATAGATGCTGGTGGTGTTGTAAGTAACCCAACTTGTGGTGCTTGTCTTGGTGGATATATGGGAATCTTAGGTGATAATGAAGTAGCTGTTTCAACTACAAACCGTAACTTTGTTGGTCGTATGGGAAGTAGAAGTTCAAAAGTTTACTTAGCAAACTCTGCTGTCGCTGCTATATCAGCTATAACTGGTTACATAACTGACCCTAGATAATGTATAACATCCCTTGTGTAATCTTCGCAGGTGGTAAATCTAGCCGAATGGGGGAGGATAAATCTCTTCTTCCCTTTGGTGGTTTTAACACACTCACACACTACCAACTCTCACAACTATCTAAACTTTTTAAAACTGTATATATCTCATCTAAAGATAAAAATAAATTTGATTTTGAAGCTAACTATATAGAGGATATAAAAACAGATTCTACCTATGCCCCAACTGTTGGTTTTATCTCAATTTTTCAAGAATTAAAATGTGATAGATTTTTTGCTATAAGTGTAGATTCTCCATTTGTTGGTGAAGATGAAATAAAAAAACTTCTACAAAACGATTCAAAAGATTCAGATGCCACCATAGCAAAAACAAAGTTTGGAATCCAACCGATGTGTGGAATCTACCACCGTTCTTTAGAACCTAAGTTTTTAGAGATGTTAAAATCAAACAACCATAAACTAGGATATTTACTAAAATCATCAAAAACAACTTTTGTGAAGTTTGAAAATGAAGTAGCTTTTTTAAATCTTAATAATCCAAGTGAGTATGAAGAGGCTTTAAAGTTAGTAAATCAAGTAAGAGGCTAATTGATTTATTTATTTTGTTTTGATACAATGGTGATAGTGTTCAAGAGGATTAAACCCCTTGAAATATTAATATAAAGGTAGTCTCAATACCATTAATATCAACAACACTATCAAAAGCATTCGCATCAGTAACTCCTTTTGTGAGTTCCCTGATGTATTTACATCCCCACACTAAGACACTCCATCTATCACACAATGAGACAAAAGGTTACTGATTTGTATCAAAAACATTATGATTATAGCATAAAATATTTATTGGTTTTATCAATACTTTATTTAGATATAAAGTGGTAGAATCTACATATGAAAAAAATACCCTACGGGATAAGTGATTTTTATCTTATCCAAACAGAAAATTACTATTTTACAGATAAAACTAAGTTTATAGAAGAGTTGGAAAATGATGGTTTGTATCAGATGTTTTTACGACCTAGAAGATTTGGTAAATCTTTGTTTGTGGCTATTTTAGATGCTTACTATAATATATCTTATAAAAATGATTTTAAAAAACTTTTTGGTGATACTTATATAGGTAAAAAACCTACTAAAGAGCAAGGGAGTTACTTTATACTGAAGTTTGATTTTAGTATAGTGAGTATTGAGGATGTTAATGATAGGTTTACACACTATATCAAAAGTAAATTAGAATCTTTTATAAAAAGTTATAAGTTAGATATAGAGTTAGAATCTCATCCTAAAGATACTTTCAATAATATACTTATATATTTTCAAAATAACCACACTAAAAAACTCTATATCCTCATAGATGAATATGACCATTTTGCAAATAGACTACTCATACAAGATAAACCTAACTACAAAGGTATAGTGACAGATAAAACTGCTTTTTTTAAAGAGTTTTTTACTATGCTAAAAGCTGGTGCTAGTGGAAATAATGCTCCTATAAAAAGGATGTTTATAACTGGTGTTACACCTATGACTATGTATGATGTTACAAGTGGGTTTAATATTGGTAGAAATTTATCTACTAATTATAAATTTAATGATACTGTAGGTTTTACTCAAAGTGAACTAGAAGAGATTTTTAATCACTATGATATACCAAAACACTATTTAGAAGATATGAAAGTTTGGTACAACAACTATAGGTTCAACCAAGATATAAAACATACTATCTACAACACCGATATGATTCTTTACTTTGTAAAATACTATATTGACAACCATAGCATACCTGATGATATGATAGATATTAATGTTAGAAGTGATTACTCAAGACTTAGATATTTAATCTATACTAACAATAAACTAAATGGCAACTTTGAAACTCTTCAACTTCTTCTTTCTAAAAATGAGATGACTACAAACTCAATAGTTCAAGATTTTAGTGCTTTAAATCTTAAAGATAGTGATAATTTTAAATCATTATTATTTTATCTAGGGCTTGTAACTATAAAAGATAAAAAATTAAACATAACTCTACAAATTCCAAATGAAACCATAAAAAGGATAGATATAGACTTTTTAAAAGAATCATTGAAACTTGAAAATATATTTAGCATCACATCAAGTAAAATAAACGATACTTTAGCAAAATTTGCAACAGATGGAAGCCTAGAAGTGTTCAAATTTTTAGCTAAAAATATAAAAGAACAATCAAACATAAGAGACTATATAAAAGGGGAACATCATATAAAAGCTATATACTTAGCTTATCTATCTTTATCAAATTATTATATAACTAAAACAGAAGCAGAACTAAACAAAGGTTTCGCAGATCTATTTTTAATCCCTTTTAACCCTTATGTTAAGTATCTAGCATTAGTTGAACTTAAGTATATAAAAAGAGGTGATAAGCTAGATATACTACCTACACTTATAGATGATGCAACAACCCAACTCAACACTTATGAAAAAGATAGTATGGTTTTAAAACATACTAAAAAAGGTTTGTTACTAAAAAAAATAATCTTAGTGTTTCATGGTTGGGAACTTATAAAAATTGAGGAGATTTAGATGAACAGATGGATGAAAATCGCTTATGATGAAGCAACTACTGGGATGTTAACAAATGAGGGTGGACCTTTTGGGGCTGTTGTTGTTAAAGATGAGAAGATAATCTCATCGGCTCATAATGAGGTTTTAAAAACTAAAGATTCAACAGCACATGCTGAAGTAAATGCGATTCGTAAAGCTTGTAAAAAGTTAGATAGTTTTGATCTTAGTGGTTGTGAGTTATATACCACTTGTGAGCCTTGTCCTATGTGTTTAGGTGCTATATTTTGGGCTAGAATCTCTAATGTTTACTATGGTGCTACAAAAGATGATGCTTCTCGTGGTGGGTTTGATGATAAACGATTCTATGATATGATGGATGGCAAAAACAACGATGTAACTCTTAAACAAATCGACCATAAAGAGAATAGTAAACTTTTTGATATTTGGTTACAAAAAAGTGATAAAGAAATATATTAAGAGATTTAATCTTAAATTAAACTTAGTCAAAAATAGCTTTCTTCTAAATAAGAGTATTTTTATCCGATTTAAAATATACTTCTTTTAACAAAACGCTTAGAGCGTTAAAAATTAAAATATAAAGGGTCAAATATGGCAACTACAAAATTTAAAGGTACAGATGTAGAATTATTAGGAACTGAAATAAATGTTGGAGATAAAGCACCTGCGATTACTGTTGTAAACTCAGATGGTCTTGGTGATGTAGTAGTTGGTGGAGCTACTGGTAAAAAACAACTTATTATCGTTGTTCCCTCTTTAGATACTGGTGTATGTGCTACTGAAACTCGTAACTTCAATGCAAAAGCTGCTTCATTAAATGATGTTACTGCAACTATCGTTTCTTTAGACTTACCATTTGCTGCTGGTCGTTTTTGTCAAGCTGAAGGTATCAATGATTTAACTGTTACTTCTGACTTCAGAAACAAAGATTTCGCTAACGCTTATGGTGTACTACTTGGTGGTTCAGTTTTAGCTGGTGTTACTTGTAGAGCAATCTTCGCAGTAAATGAAGAGGGTGTTGTTACTTATAAAGAGATCGTTCCAGAGATCACTGAAGAACCTAACTACGATGCTGCTATCGCTGCAGTTAGCTAGTCACTTCTAGTAAATATATCTTTTTTTAGAGGTTGTTTTTACAACCTCTTTTTTTATACCTAAAATCTAAGCATAACCCCAGCATACATACCAGAATATTCTAAAGTACCATAAGTATCATCAGTATCTACCTCAAATTTTTGTGTTCTATAACCAACTTCAACTGCTGGTTGAATAACTGGAGATATATCAAAAGTATAATCAACTTTCGCTCTAATATCATAAACAGTATTATCACCATCTGTAATAAATTTAATATCACTCTCTACACCTATATTTGTAGTTGGAATCTCAACTCTTCCTCTTAGGTAAAGTAAAGGGATTGGTGTAGTATCTGTTGTTTCATAAGCTGGAAGAAAACTATTTATACTATTGACAACACCATCAAAAAGAGAACTACCTGTTTCATTACCAAGTGCTTCAACTTTTACATCACTTTGGATAACTTTAATATCTAAACCAACATCAACAGTGATCCAAAAAGTGTTATCTATAAGATTATAGTAAGGGATAATATCAAATTGTTTCATATCTATAGTTGTTGGTGATTTACCAGCATATTGACCCTCTACATAACGATCGAAATTACCAGAATCTGTTAATGAAACATACTCTAATCTAAGATTTGGAACAAATGGAATTGGATGTTTTATCAGTACCCAAGCATACATCTCTGCTGATTCATCTTCAGAGGTTCTGTAAATACCATCTAAATTTAAAAAATCTGAAGTAGCTGTTGTTGTTATATCACCTGATGGTGTTTGAACCCATGAACCAGCACCAGCTTCAATTCTCGCAAAGTCTGCACTTAATGTTGATGCTAAAATAGCACCACCAACTAATGTTGTTAAAATTTTTTTCATCTATATCTCCTAATCTTATTTATGAAATTGTATCTAACTATATTATTCACTAGACTTAATCTTTTACTTTAACATAAATTTAACATAATCTGGTGTAATATATCTTATTAATAATATTTATGTAAGTAAAAAGGAAAGTTATGCCAAATCGTAAAAAAGTGCTTATTCTTGGTGGTGGATTTGCTGGAGTTGAAGCAGCAATATTTTTAAAAAATGAAAATTATGATATTACTCTAGTAAGCGATAGGGATTATTTTTATATCTATCCAACTTCTATTTGGATTCCTACTCGTGAAAGTGAGTTTAGTGATGTATGTGTAGATTTAAGAGAGTTACAAATGGCTCATAGGTTTAATCTTATCATTGATGGTGTTGAAAAGATCTCTGCAAAAGAGGCTAAGGTAACATTAAAAAGTGGAACAGTTATTGATGATTATGATCATCTGATTATTGCTATGGGTGCTTCTAAAATGAAACATAAAGGGATTGAAAATACATTATCAATATGTGGAAATCCTGAACAATCTCTTTTAATTCGTGATAAAATTGATGAACTTATAGAGATAGGTGGTGGTAAAATTTGTTTCGGTTTTGGTGGAAATCCTAACGATTCTTCAGCTGTTCGTGGTGGTCCAGGGTTTGAACTTCTTTTTAATGTTCATAATCTTTTAAAGAAAAAAGGTATTAGAGATTATTATGAACTTACTTTTTTCGCTCCGATGGCAGAACCAGGTAAAAGAATGGGTCCACAAGCACTAAAAATGATGGATAAATTTTTTGGAATGTTAGATATAAAACAACATTATGGTAAAAAAATAAAAGCATTTGAGAAAGATGGAATTGTGTTTGAAGATGATTCTAAACTAGATTCTGATTTTACTATGTTTATCGCTGCTGGTGATGGTCACGATGTTATAAAAAACTCTGATTTACCTTTAAATGAAGCTGGTTTTATCAAAATAGATGATCATTGTATGGTAGAGTTTTCACATAAAGATACATTTTGTGATGGTGAAAATATGGATAGACCTCATAATATTTATGCGATTGGTGATATAGCTGCTTTAGAGGGTTATGAGTGGAGAGCTAAACAGGGTCATATTGCAGAGGTTATGGCTAGAAATGTTGCACATAATATAGTTGAGAGAGATAAAGGTGGTGAATCTTTTAAAGGTTACCATGAACATCTAAATATACTTTGTGTGATGGATACTGGTGATGGTGCTTCATTTGTTTATAGAGATGACAAAAGAGCATTTATGATTCCAATGCCATTGGTTGGTCACTGGCTTAAAAAAGGTTGGGGTAGTTATTGTCGATATTCTAAACTTGGAAAAATACCTAGAATACCAGGAATGTAACAAAAATATATTATTTAGAGACATTTAAGTAAAAATCAATATTTTTATAGTATGATTAAAGTAAAATTAAAATAATTTTATAATATATAGTATAAAGGTTAATTATGGCAGTAAAAACATTATCAAAAATAGATGCTCCTAAAAATACCACTAATCACGAAATCGTGCTTAGTGAAAATGATTTTATCGTATCAAAAACAGATACAAAAGGTAAAATCATTTATTGTAATGAAATTTTTACAAAAATGGCTGGATATGAAGCATCAGATCTAATAGGTGCAAACCATAACCTTATACGACATCCAGATATGCCTCGTGTAGCTTTTAAATTGCTTTGGGATCTAATCAAAGCTAAAAAAGAGTTTTTTGGCTTTGTTAAGAATCTTTCAAAAGATGGAAGTTTTTACTGGGTGTTTGTATATATTACTGCTGATTTAGATGCTAATGGAAATATTATTAGTTACACTTCAGTTAGAAGAAAAGCACCAAAATCTGCAATCGAAACTATTATACCTGTTTATAAATTACTTGTTGATGCTGAAAGAAGAGGTGGTATGGAAGCCTCTGGAAAACTTTTAAAAGATTATTTAAAAGAGCGTAAAATAACATATGAAGAACTTGTTATCAATCTACAAAAAGGGGCAACACTATGAGTTTCCTATCTAAATTTAAAAAATCAAAAAATAATGATGTAGAGTTACAAAAACAGATATCTGCTGTATTAAAAGATATAAAAAATGGAAAGTTAGCTTCTAGGGTTGTTCTACACAAAAATGAAACACCTCTTGAGGGTATAGCTTGGGATCTAAATAACTCACTAGATCAGATGGAAATTATACTTAGAGAAACAAGAAATACAATCGAAGCAGTAAGTAATGGAGATATGTATAGAAGTATGTTCTCTAGTGGTCTTCATGGTGAATTTAAAGATACTGCAAATGAGATTCAAAAAGCTGTTTCATCTATGAAAGCAAATGAAAGATATAAACTTATGGGACAACTATCAACAGCATTTAGTGAGTTTAATGGTGGTATGAAAGGTAATCTTGATATGATAACTACCGACATTAATAAAACAGAAGAATCTTTCGCAAAAGTTACTCAATTAACATCAAAAGCATTTGTATCTGCTCAAGAAACATATAGTGCCGTTGAAGCTACAACATCTGAAATCTCTAGCTTAAATGAACTGGTGATAGATACTGTTGATTCTATAGGTCAGATGGATACTAATGTGATTGAGATAACAACTGTTGTAAATCTGATAAAAGATATAGCAGATCAAACAAATTTACTTGCACTAAATGCTGCGATTGAAGCTGCTCGTGCTGGTGAACATGGTCGTGGATTTGCAGTAGTTGCTGATGAAGTTAGAAAACTAGCTGAAAGAACAGCTAAAGCAACTGGTGAGATTAGTATAACTATACAAAATCTACAACAACAATCTAGCACTATATCTGAAAACTCATCACATATGAGTAATATTGCAAACAATGCAAGTAACACTATGAATAATTTTTCAGAAACAATGGGAACACTTACTTCAGATATGAAATCAACTTCTCAACAATCAAATCAAAGTAGTTTTGCTCTATTTTTATCTAATTACAAGATCCATCACATACTTTTTAAATCAAATGCTTACTCATCTGTTGTAAACAGTACAGTAACAGATGAACTAAAAAAAGATTATAAACATTGTGGATTTGGAATTTGGTACTACTCAAAAGGTAAAGAACTTTTTGGAAATAATACCACTTTTAAAAAGATGGAACTACACCATGAACAGTTTCATACACTTATAAATAAAAATTTAGATTGTGCTTTAAATGGTGGATGTATGGCAAAAAATGATTCTAAAGATGAAATTATGAAAAAATTTAAAGATGCTGAAGATCACTCAAACAAACTTTTTGATTTAATGGATGTTTTAGCAACAGAAGTTGGTGGAAATATAAATATGGATGAAGTGTTAGCTTAAAAAGCTTTCACTTTTATGATGAAGCATGTAGTTTTCTTTTTTGCTTCATTTTTCTTTTCGCTAACTCTCTCATATCTTCAGTAGCATCACTCTCATCCATAATCTCAACACCTAAGATAGTCTCAACACAATCCTCTAATGTTAAGATTCCCTCTGTTTGATCGTAGTTATCCATAATAAGAAACATATGATCTTTTTTGGATATAAAAAGATCTAATGCCTTAGAAACTGGTACATTTTCATTGATAGAGAAGATCTCTTTTTTTATAGAACCTACACTTACACTATCATCCTCTAATGCTTGTTGAAATATCTTTTTTGTTAAAACTATACCTGTAACATCTTCTATAGAACCATGATAAACAGGTATACGAGAAAAATTAAAAATATCATTTTGAGTTTCAACTATATCTTTTATAGTCATATTATCATCTAATGCAAAAACAACACTTCTAGGTGTTAAAACCTCACCAACTTTTACATTGTTAAGATTTAAAATATTTTCAATAACATCAGATTCTTTCTCATCTATAATCCCCTCATCTTCACCTAAAAGCATAGATTCTAAAAGTTCCTCTTTTGTAAGAGTATGTGAATCATCTTTACCATCTGATATACGATTTGTTACAAAAAGAGTTGAAAGTATAATAGGATAAGTTATCCAAATAAAGATTCTAATGATGTATGCAGCTATAGGAGCTAATGCTTTCCAATGTATAGCACCGATAGTTTTAGGGATAATCTCACTAAAAAATAAAATAGCAAAAGTTAAAACAATAGAAACAATAACAACAGCATCATTTCCAAAAACGATTGAAGCTTGTGCCCCAACTGCTGCTGCACCTAAAGTATTTGCTATTGTATTTAATATAAGTATAGATGCTATAGATTTATTTATATTTTCTTTATGATGACGAAGTAATTTACCAACTTTTGGTTTCTCTTTCTCCAAAACAGATACATAAGATATATTTACAGATAAAAGTACAGATTCCAACACAGAACATACAAAAGACACCCCAACTGAGAGTACAAAAAATATTATTAATAAATCCAAGTTTTACAAAATCCTTACAGTAAAATATATGTTGCTAGCCCTAAAAAGCTAAAAAAACCAACAACATCAGTAACAGTTGTTAAAATAACTGTACTTCCAATAGCTGGATCAACATCCAACTTTTTCAAAAATAATGGTATAGAAGCACCAAAAAAACCAGCCATTAGTAGATTGGTAACCATACTTAAAGCTATAACAACCCCAAGAAGTTTTATACCAAACCATAAATAAGCTATTATCCCTATAATTATAGCAAATAAGATACCATTTCCTAAAGAGATAATCACCTCTTTTTTAATAATCCTCATAGCATCACCTTTAGATATATCACCTAAGGCTAGTTGTCTTACTACAACCGTTAAACTTTGAGTTCCAGCATTACCACCCATTGATGCTACTATAGGCATCAAAATAGCTAATGCTACAATACTTTCTAATGTATCAGCAAAAAGACCTATAACAAGTGAAGCAGCAATAGCAGTAAGAAGATTTAGTGCTAACCAAGTAGCTCTTTTTTTAGCAGCATTTAGAATCTCATCATCCTCTTCTGCATCATCATCAACACCAGCTAAATTATACATCTGTTCAGTTGCATGCTCATTTATAATATCATAAATATCATCAGAAGTTATACGACCTATCAAAACACCATAAGCATTTACTATAGGTATAACAGGAAGGTCATACTCCTCAAAATACCGAACTACCTCTTTTATATCTTCTCTATCATATGCAGTTTTTGGCTCAAAACTATCATCACTATTTTCTATATTTTCGATGATTGTTTTAGAAAAGTCAAATATAAGTAGATCATCAAGCCCAACACTATATTTAAGTTTATTGTCATCAGTTGTTATAAAAAGATTTTGCACATTTTCAAGTTCATTCTCTTTTCTAAGTTTAGCAAATCTTTTTATCACATCTTGAACTATCTCATTGTTAGAAGCTGTAAATACTTCAAGTTGCATATATGCACCAGCTTCATTTTCATTATACTTTTGAAGTCTAGTTATCTCTTGCTTATCATCATCATCAAGAGAAGCAAAAACCTCCGATGCAATATCACCATTAACCTCTTCTAACTCCTGCATAAAATCTACTTGATCGTCAGATTCTAACTCTGTTACAGCATGGGAAAGTTCATCTACACTAAGGTTTTCAACAACATCATCAAAATATCTATCTGGAAGAGCTAAGGCTACATCACCAAGTAGATTCTTAGGCACAAGTTTTAAAGCATCAGAAAATTCTTTATCATCTAACTCTTTTAAAATTTTTGCAATATCGGAAGGGTGTATCTCACTTGTTTCATGAGAGTTTAAATATTCTTGTAGTTTATACATAACTATGATTATACCCTAAAATTATTTATCATATTTAGTTAAATTATTATATTTAATCACTTTTGATAACTCTTGACCATAAACACTACCTAATTCAGAATATTTATCCAATTTTTTTACTAACTCATAAGGGTTGTCTGTTTTCATATTAAGTTCTCTAAACTCTTTATATGCTTTTGCTGTTGCTAAAAGTTTATAATATGCTCTTATACTATCTTCAATAGTATCAAATTTTCTAAGCCATATAATTTTACCACCTGCCCTCTTCTGTTCAGCAGAAATTCTTGGTTGAGTATCATTTGAACACCACATACCAAAAACATTATTTGCTTCTAAAAAAAACCTAGATGTAGCCCATCCACTCTCCATAGCAGCTTGTGCTAATGTTATACTTTGTGGATGTGGTTTTAAAGCCATCAACAACTCTTCATCTGTTTTAACTTTATACTCTTTTTTTAGTAAATTTATATGTTCTAAATTTATTGAATTATTAATATCATTAGATGCCGAAATATACTGTTTCATCAATTCGTTATGCACATTTTTTATAGCTGGAACAAAAAGTTTAAAAAATTTCTTTTTCTTGTTATGTATAAATTTCTTTGTAGATGAAGCTTTAATTATCTTCTCTTCAACCTCTATCTCTTGCATATTTATATTAAGTATCATAAAAAGTAAAAATGTAAATTCCATATAATTATCTTAATTTAAAAATATAGCCATCAGATACTTTTTTCATTTTATATCTATAATAACCATCAAGTTCAACAACAACTCTATAGTAACCACTATGATTAGCAACTCTAATTTTAGAAAAAACATTATCTTTAAATGATTTTATGACACTTTTTAAGGTTGTATCTCTATCAAAATCTATAACGATTCTATGTGGTTGTACCAACAAAAAATTTCTCAATATCTTATCTTTAGTTACAATTTTCAATGTTTCACCTAAAGTATAAAATTTAGCATATTTTATAGCAGTTATCAACTTAAAACTTTTTTTAATCTCTTTTTTATTTTCCATTTTCGATGGAGCAGTATAACTTTGAGATATAAAAATAGGAAGATGCCAATCTATAGAATTTTTTAATATTATATTTTTATTTTCAATAGTACCATCAAGATTTTCATACTCTATAGTAACTTTTTTTATGATTCTCGCTTGTGAAGGTAGTGTAAGTGTTGCTCTTTTTAAAGGTGGGATTTTAGTAGATATATTTGAAGTGATGGGTATATCCATCTCTCCAGATGCAGGAAAAAAAGGATTTTCTCTAGCATCAACCATAGTTACTAAAAAAAATACAGTAAATAAAAACTTAATCAACACAACACCTTATAGTAAAATCATTGAGCAGATATCTCTTTTAGTTCAAAATATTCTCTTTGTAGTTCAGCATTCTCATTTTTTAAACGAACTATCTCACTATCTAAATAGTTTTCATACTCATCTAATCCAAAAAGAACTTCAACAGAATTTGTACCATAAAGAAGAATCCCTATATACAACCCCAACGCTGACACAATAGACAAAAGAAAAAAGAACTTTAATAAAGATAAACCTAAATACTTTTGAGTAATACTCTGATTATCATTTATCTCTTCATAAAGTTCTTCATTTTTCATTTTATCTCTTAGTTAAATATACGAGATCCTAAATACTCACCATATACAACTTCATTTTCTATCTCTAAAAGACGGTTATATTTAGCAGTTCTCTCTCCACGAGCAGTTGAACCAGTTTTGATTTGACCACAATTAAGTGCTACAGCAAAATCAGCGATAAAAGCATCTTCACTCTCACCAGAACGGTGACTCATTACACAAGTATAACCATTTCTTTGAGCAAGACGAACAGTTAGCATAGTTTCAGAGATCGAACCTATTTGATTTGGTTTTATAAGGATAGAGTTAGCTATACCTTTATTTATACCTTCATTTAAGATACTTGCATTTGTAACAAAAAGGTCATCACCAACAATTTGAATTTTATCACCAAGTTTCTCAGTCATAAGTTTAAAACCATCCCAATCATCTTCAGCTAAACCATCTTCTATAGATACAATAGGGTATTTTTCACAAAGATTTACATAATAATCAACCATCTCAGCACTACTAAGAGATTTATTTTCACCTTTAAGTTCATAACGACCATCAACATAAAATTCACTACTTGCAGGATCCATAGCGATAGCTATATCTTTTCCAGCAACATAACCAGCAGTTTTAATAGCTTCAAGAATAATCTCTATAGGCTCTTCATTTGAAGTTAAATCTGGAGCGAAACCACCCTCATCACCAAGTGAAGTTGAATGACCTTTAGTTTTTAAAATCGCTTTTAAGTTATGATAAACTTCAGAAGAAGCACGAAGTCCCTCTCCAAAATCTTCAAAACCAACAGGAACAATCATATATTCTTGAAAATCAACACTATTATCAGCATGACTTCCACCATTGATGATATTTAACATCGGTGTAGGAATCGTCATAGCATTAGCACCACCAAGGTAACGATAAAGTGGCATACCGAGTGATTTAGCAGCAGCACGAGCAACAGCCATAGAAACACCAAGAACAGCATTAGCACCTAAGTTTCCATAATTTTCAGTACCATCTATCTCTTTCATTGTAGCATCAATAGTAGCTTGATTAAATGGAGACATACCGATAAGAGCATCAGAAATTTCATTATTTACATGACTTATTGCTTTTAAAACTCCCTTACCCATAAAACGATCACCACCATCACGAAGTTCTAAAGCTTCTCTTTTACCTGTACTTGCACCAGATGGTACAATAGCACTCTCAATAGTTCCATCACTTAACTCTACTGTTGCTTTAACTGTTGGATTACCACGAGAATCCATAACTTCGATTGCATTTATACTATCTATAAACATATATTAGCCTTTATACTTGGTATATTAATTATCGGTATTTTATCTAAAATTGATTAAGAATTAGATAAATCATTTATTCAGCTGTATCTGAATCATTTATATCGGAAGTATCCATTACCATAACATCACTTACACCCATCGCTACTTTGATCTTATCTTCTATCTCTTTTGCTAATTCTGGTTCATCTTTAAACTTTTGTTTAACATTTTCACGACCTTGACCAAGTTTTGTTTCCTCATAAGAAAACCATGCTCCAGCTTTATCTACGATATCTAATTTTACACCATAATCAACAAGTTCACCCTCTTTAGAGATTCCCTCACCAAACATTATGTCAAACTCTGCTTGACGGAATGGTGGTGCTACTTTATTTTTAATAACTTTTGCTTTAACACGGTTACCAATTTGAGATTCACCCTGCTTTAATGATGCGATTCTTCTTACATCTATACGAACAGAAGCATAAAATTTTAAAGCATTACCACCTGTTGTTGTTTCAGGTGAACCATAACCCATCATACCAATTTTCATACGAAGCTGATTTATGAAGATAACTGTACAGTTCATTTTATTTAAAACACCTGTTAATTTTCTAAGTGCTTTTGACATTAAACGAGCTTGAACACCCACTTGCTGATCTGTCATCTCACCCTCTAACTCAACTTTTGGAGTTAAAGCAGCAACAGAATCTACCACGATTAAATCAATTGCACCACTTCTTGCAATAGTTTCAACAATATCAAGTGCTTGTTCACCATAATCTGGTTGAGATACTAAAAGATTTTCAACATCTACACCAAGATTTTTAGCATAAACAACATCAAGAGCATGTTCAGCATCTATAAAAGCACAAACACCATTATTTTTTTGACACTCTGCTGTGATTTGAAGTGCTAAAGTTGTTTTACCAGAAGATTCAGGACCATAAATCTCAACAACACGACCTTGTGGAACTCCACCTATTCCTAGTGCTAAGTCAAGACCAATAGAGCCTGTACTTATTGATTGAATCGGTTCAATATTTTTATCACCAAGACGCATCAACGCACCTTTACCAAATGCTTTATCTATTTGCTTCATCGCTAAATCTAATGATTTTTGTTTATTTGCGTCCATCTTTGGCTCACTTTTATTTAATTTTTAAGAAGTATATACTAATTTTTATACTCTTTTTAAAAATATGGCAAATTGTCATATTTAAGTAAGATGGTAAAAATAATTTCGCAACCCTCTTACTTATCATTTATGTGGGATTTTATCCCTTTTTAGCTAAAATCTTCTTTATGAAAAAAACTTTAATTGCTCACTCCCCGGATGCTGATGATATTTTTATGTACTATGCCATAAAATTTGGTTGGGTAGATATGAAAAATACTCAGTTTGATAATATTGCTAAAGATATACAAACACTTAACGAAGACGCACTTAACGGTGTTTACGACATAGTTGCTATTAGTTTCGCACTCTATCCACATATAAAAGAGGAGTATGCTCCACTTAGAACTGCTGTAAGTTTTGGAGAGGGTTATGGACCTAAACTTATAAAACGAAAAGGTGAAAAACTAAAACGAAATTTCAAAGTAGCACTTAGTGGTAAACACACTACAAATGCGATGCTTTTTCGCATAGCTTACCCAGATGCTAGAATCGTTTATATGAACTTTTTAGAGATTGAACAAGCTGTACTTGATGGAACTGTTCATGCAGGTGTATTGATTCACGAATCTATTCTTACTTATGATTCTGCTCTTGAAGTTGAAAGAGAGATGTGGGATATTTGGCAAGAGTTAGCAGGTAAAGATTTACCACTACCTCTTGGTGGTATGGCGATTCGTCGTTCACTTCCACTAAACAAAGCTATCGAGTATGAAGCAACACTCACAAAAGCTGTAAAAGTAGCTAGAGATCATAAAGATAGATTATCTAAAATGCTGATTGAGAGAGATTTAGTCAGAATCGATGCTCCAACACTTGATAAATATCTTGAACTATATGCAAATGATGAATCTATCACTTTAAGTGAGATTCAATACAAAGCGATAGATAAACTTTTTGAATTAGGCTATAAACATGGCTTTTACGATATGCCTGTAAAAATTGAAGATTATATGATTCCAACTGAATATAAAGAGATTAGGCACTCATAATATATGGAAGATAAACTCATTGGTCTTGGTATTGAAACATTTAAGATAGCTTTACTTATGGCATTACCATCTTTACTCGTTGGTATGTTTATAGGTTTAGCTGTAAGTATCTTTCAAGCAACAACTCAAATCAATGAAACCACTTTATCTTTTATACCTAAAATCATAGGTATAGTTATTATTATCATTTTAACTATGCCTTGGATGCTTAACTCTATGGTAGATTTTTCAACAAATATCTTCAACCTTATCCCAGAATTTGTAAAATAGATGAATCATAAACAGATCAATTTTTCAAAATTTTCCTCTATAAAGATTGGAGATACTTTAGATGTAACACTACTAAAAGAGTGTAGTGATTTTTCACAAGATTCTTACCTTATAGGCTCTTGTAACAACATCTTACTAGGAACACAACCACCATCACTTATCATACTTGATAAAAAATATGATTATATCAAGATAGAAAACAATCAACTCAAAATTGGTGGTGCTACACCATCTGGGAAGATAGCCTCATTTTGTAAAAAAAACGATATTACAAACTTTGAGTTTTTATCACATCTTCCCGGTACTTTAGGTGGGCTAGTTTTTATGAATGCTGGAGTTAAAGAGTATGAGATTTTTAACAATCTCATAAGTATAAAAACTTGTGATGGTGTTAAACAGAAAGATGATATAGAGTTTGGTTATAGATTCACAAACATATCAACCACTATACTTGAAGCATCATTTAGTTTAGAGTATGGTTTTAATAAAGATAGAGTTGAACTATTTAAAAAGATGCGATCAAACCAACCACATAACCCTAGTGCTGGAAGTTGTTTTAAAAATCCTGTTGATGATTATGCTGGACGACTTATAGAATCTGTTGGATTAAAAGGTAAAAGAGTTGGTGGGATGGAGTTTAGTTCTATCCATGCTAACTTTTTAGTAAATGTTGATAATGGTAAGTTTGATGATGCTATATACCTAATTCAAACGGCTCAAAAAAAAGTTTATGAAAAGTTTAACATTTGGTTAGAGTGTGAAATAGTTATTTTAGATAAAAGATATTTGGGTGACAAGTCACCCCTACTTAAACATTAACTTATCGTTTTAATCCGATAAGTGTTTCAAGTAGTGTATCTGAGGTTGTGATAACTTTACCATTTGCTTGGTAACCTCTCTGAATAATAATAAGCTCCGTTAATGAACGGGAAAGGTCAGCATTTGATGTTTCAAGTGATGATGATTGGATAAATCCACGACCAGATGTTGAGGCTGTACCGATAATAGGCTCACCAGAGTTAGCTGTTTGAACAAAAACATTTCCACCCTCGGTAGATAAACCCTCATTATTTGTAAATTTAGCTAGAGATATTTGAGCTAAACCAAAAGAGTGACCATTTGAAAATGAACCAACAATAGTACCAGTTTGATCGATTCTAACATCAATCAAATCACCACCAGTAAATCCATCTTGTGATATACCGGATGTTGAAGAGTTACTATCAAAACTTGTCATTCCATTAAATCCACCTGCTGTACCAAAACTTAGATCTATTTGCTGATTTGGTGCAGAACCATTATTAGCAGAAAAAGATATATTTGGTGGTGAATAACTAGCTATAGAACCATCATTATTAAAATGAACAGAACCATTTTTACTATTTAAAGGTTCAACAGTATCTATAGTTCCTGGATCTGGTACACTTACTTTCATATCCCAAGTGCTACCAACTTCATTATCAACTGCAGTTTTTCTATAGTCTGTTTTAACTGTATGTTTAGAACCTAGTGAATCAAAAACATCTATAGAACTAGAGTGTGTAGCTGCATTAAAACTTTGTGAATATGCTTTTGCATCACCAACTGGAAGAGTAGTATTTAAAGCTTCCATACTATTTGTAAAACGAACATTTTTTGTTACTCCTGTTTCTATAACAGATGTCACTTTTATATTCATATCATACGAATCATCACCACCACCGGGATTTGAAATCTCTATTTTACCCTGTTTATTTACACTAACTTCAACATTACTCTCATTAATATTTCCATCACCATCAACATCTAGTGCATTAGCTTGTGTTTCAAGGGCTTCACGAAGATCAGCAACAGTTTTAAATGTTTTATTTTCATCAGCAGCTGCACTAGAACCAGCTGGATCGTACTGATATTTATAAGCAGTTGTAACAGTTTGAACACCTTGATCTAAACCACTATTTGAACCACCTGCTGAAATATTAATATTATGTGCTTGTGATTCTGTTCCATTTGTATTTACTAAATCTATCTTATTATTATCACTATCATAAGATGCCGATATACCTGTTACTGATGTTTGTGCATTTATCGCAGAAGCATATCTAAGTCCATTATCTGCTTCTGTATTATCTGCATCTCCACCAGTAGTTGTGATCTGTTTTGTTGTACCATCATCTAGGGTAAAAGTTATATCAAGCTCTTTATCACCACTAGCAACAGCACCACCATCTTTTTTCTCAGAACTTAAAAAAGAGACCCAAACACCCTGATTTTTTTGAAGAGATAAACCCTCACCCTCAGAGTTAAACATAGCACCTAGATCACCAGAAGCGACAGGATAACCATCTGCATCAACTGCTTGAAGTTTAGGATCAGCTGCTGGATCACCACTAGCAACACTATAAGCTGGTGAATAACTAACAACTTCTGAACCTGAATTTAGATTTGCTTTTAAAACTATCTCTGTAGTTGGTGCAGCTGGTGTAGTTAGATTTGGATCTATCGTTATATCTGTAATTGGAGCAGTTGTATCAACTTTTCCTGTTTCCTTATCTTGAACCCAACCTTGAATAGTGTAACCATTATTATCTACAAAATTACCAGCAGCATCAAATTTAAAGTCACCAGCTCTTGAGTATTTATAAGTATTTCCACCATCTGGAGATGATACAAAAAAACCATCACCCTGTATAGCAACATCAGTATTTTTATCAGTTGTTTGGATAGAACCTTGGGAGAACATAGTTGTTGTTGATGATACACTTGAACCTAAACCAACTTGAACAGCATTTTTACCACCTAAATCACCTTGTGGAGCAGTTGCTATAGATTTAGTTTGAGCTAACATATCTGAAAAATTGGCTCGTGAGTATTTAAAACCAGTAGTATTAACATTGGCGATATTATTTGATTCAATATCCATCGCTACTTGGTGAGATTGTAATCCTGATATACCAGCATATAATGACTTTAACATTTTAAATCCTTTTTTAGTAGATTTTTAACCTTAATGGCTATTTAAAATCTACAATTATGACAAGCATTTATCGTTCCATATTACTTATATTTAACCATCCATATCTAAAGCTTTTTGTATCATTTCATCTGCAGTTGTTATAGATTTTGAGTTTGCATCATATGATCTTTGATAGATAATTAGGTCAGTTAATGAAACACTTAAATCGACATTTGAATTTTCTAATTGAAAGTTATTTATATTTGCACCAACTATATTATTACCATCAGAATCTTGATAAAACATTGGATCACCACTATTTGAGCTTGTACTAAAGTTACTACTACCAACTCTATCTAAACCCTCATTATTTTGAAAATGATAAACGGCAACTTTACCAACACTACTTTGTTTACCATTTGAAAATGCAGCTACAACTTCAGCATTTTCATTTATGGCATAACCAACCAAATCACCACCCATATTTCCATCAGCAGAACTTGATGATGATAAATTTGTATTATTTATAGAAACGATACCATTAAATCCCTCACCAAGATTTATATTTAGATCTGTACCATTGTTATCTATAGTGGTTAAAGAGTTAGAGATTAAAGCACCTCTTTCATCAAAAGCAATAGTTCCATCTTGTGTATCATAAACTGTTGAACCATCTAATGATGTTGTTGTAGCTGTTACATTCCACTGTGTTCCGGGTGGTGTTTGAGTATCTGCTAGATTATATTTTAATTCTAAAATATTTCTATTACCATCAGAATCGATAGTAGCAGAACTCATAACAATCTCCTCTTCACCAAAACCAATATTACCCATAAACTCTACACTCGAAGTTGCTTCAGCAGGATATGACAAAGATTTAGGGAAATTTAATTGTTGTTGAGTATCAACATCATTTAGAGGTATATTATCTATCTGCTCAGTAAGTACACCATCTTTAATATTACCACCCATAGTACCTAAAACATGGTAACCATCAGTAGTTACTAGATCACTATTCATATCAAAAGTAAAATCACCTGCACGAGTATATAGTGTAGTTGCTTCACCTTGAACACCAAACCATCCATCACCAGAGATTGCCATATCGGTATTTTTATCTGTTTGTACTATAGAACCAGCACCTGTAAACATAGAAGTTACTTGTACTTGAGAACCCATACCTACACTATTTTGAACATCACTTTGATCTCCAGATGTTGTAACAACATCTGAATATATAGAGGAAAACTCAACATCATAACCACGATAACCAACAGTACTTACATTTGCTATATTATCAGATACAGCATCTATCGCTGTTCCACTTGTTTGTAAACCTGATAGCCCAGTATAATATGCTTGTATCATAACAAATTCTTAGTATATCTCTTTTATACTATCTATTGGAACATAATTTGAACCAAGTTTTACAAGTGTAGAACCACCATCAAATTTTATAGATTCTATAGGATAAGAGCCAAGTTTAGTATTTAAACTTTCACCATCAGGGTTACTATAATCTGCATTTACTTTATATAAACCACCATCAACAATATTACCACTTTGATCCTTACCATCCCAATCAAATTGGTAAACACCAGATGGATTTGATTCAACATCTATGGTTGCTACTAAATTATCTTGCATATCTGTAATATTTAATGTACCATTTTTTATATCTTGTGGAAAATAAACTTCAAATGAACTTGAAGAGCCTTCGTCATGTGAAATAGTACTACTACCTAAATCAGCAGTTTTACCAATAGCAGATATAGATGAAAATTGTTCACTTGATGCTAAAGCTGTAGATAGATCAGCTAAAGTTTTATTTGTTTTATCAGTTGATTCTAATGTTGCTAATTCTGATGTTTGTGTAAGAATCGCTTCTGTATCAGTTGGTTTTGTTGGATCTTGATTTTGAAGTTCAACCAAAAGAAGTGTCATAAAGTCATCATTTTTTAATGAAGATTTATCCTTTACAATTTCTTGAGTTGAATAATCACCATAAGTTGCTACATCTTGCCCTATTGCATTAATTGCCATTCTCTATCCTTTATGCATAATTTGGTACTACAATCTCTAAAGAACTTACTATCTCTTCATCAGATTCTGTTTTATTATCAAAATAGTTATACTCTTTATGAGCTTTTTGTTGCTCTTGTTGATTACTACCACTTTGTTGAAAAGAACCATCACTTTGTGTAGTGTTATTAAAATTCAATGTAGCATTATTTATTCCACTATTACTTAACTGAATTTTTAATTCATTTATATTCATAGAAAGTGTATTTATCGCATTATTATTTGAACCAATATTGACATGTAAATCATTACCTCTTTGAACCATAGTAACCTCTACATCACCAAGTTTTTGTGGATTTAGTTGTAGTTTAATTCTAGTAAATGGAGATTTATAGTCATCTATTGCTGTTTTTACATCATCTGATAAATATTTTATCATCTGTTTAGATTCATTTACCTTTACCTCAAAACTATCTGCTTTATGAACTGTCATCCCATCTAATTTTGAGATTTGAGTATCATCTGTTTTATCTGTTTGTAAAAGTGATTCTAAACCTTTAGTTAAGTCTGATTGTGCTGGAGTTACAATAGTTGCCGTCTTAGGTGATATATTTGAATTTACAATAGAGGAGTTTGTAACAACTTTAGAATCTCCACGAAGTAACGATTCTAATGTTTGTGTGGTTTTAGTTTTTTGAGTTTTATCATTAATATCTTTTGGTTGAACTAGCTGTTCAGAAACTATCTCAGATTTTGTTTGTGTATTTGAATTGTAATTTACCTTATTTGTTTCAACTTTTTGAGTTGTTTCCTTACTTGTATTAACATCTCTAACTTGTTTAACATCTTCAGTTAATTTGGTTGTTTGTGTTCTATTGTTTGGTTGAATCTCTTTTGTTGATTCTGGCACTTTTGTTTTATTAGTTATTTGTACTTTAGTAGTATCTTTTAAATCATTATCTGATTTTATCTCTTTTGTTGGTTCAACACTATCTTTTTGTGAAAATTTAAGCATCTGTTCTAACGGTTTTATCTCTTTTTTTGTATCACTATTTGTTGTGTTTTTATTGTTAGAGATTAGATCTATAGTTGAAATATTATTTATACTATCTTTTGTTTTTTGAGCATTTAGATTTTGAGTTGTACTATTAAGTGTTGAATTTTTATCTGAAACATTAACTGATTTAACATCTTCAATCGTTATTTTACTAACATTAACATCATATTTATCAGCTAAAGAGACTAAACCTTTTAATGTTTTTGGTAGATCTTTAACTTCAGATTTTTTATAACCATCAGTTTGAACAATTTGATTTTTTAAATACTCTTTAGCCTCACTAACCAAAACTTTTACATCTTTTGTTGGTGTAATCTCTGTTGGTATTGTAGTTGTAGTTAAATTATCTTTTTGTTCAACAGGTGATAAATCTTCACCCTTTAGTAGTGTTAAAAAACTATCTTTTGTTGATGTTGTTTTTGGTACATCTTTAGTTAAAACATCTTTTGGTTTAGTTTCTTTTGGTTTAACATCTATACTATCATTATTTTTTAATAATGTTAAAAAACTCTCTTTTGTTGATGCTGTTTTTGATATATCTTTTGTTATTGTTTCTTTTGTATTTGGTGCTAAATCTTTAGTTAAAACATCTTTTGGTTTAACATCTATACTATCATTATTTTTTAATAATGTTAAAAAACTCTCTTTTGTTGATACTGTTTTTGGTAAATCTTTTGTTATTGTTTCTTTTGTATTTGGTGCTAAATCTTTAGTTAAAACATCTTTTGTTTTAGTTTCTTTTGGTTTAACATCTATACTATCATTATTTTTTAATAATGTTAAAAAACTCTCTTTTGTTGATGCTGTTTTTGGTATATCTTTTGTTATTGTTTCTTTTGTTATTGTTTCTTTTGTATCTGGTGTTACATCTTTAATTAAAATACTTTTTGTTGTATCTTCTTTAGTCGTTTTAGATGTTTTTATATCTACATCTAAAAAATTACTATCAACTATTTTACTATTTTTATCAGTTGTGTTATCTGTATCTTTAGTAAAACCTTTTAATAGATCAGAAAAAGATACTTTTGGTTCATCTTTAGAATCAGATGTTGCTGTTTTGGAGGGGGCAGATGTTGCTATTTTTTGATTTATATCTAAAGAAACCACTTTACACTCCTAATTACCACCCTATTAATAGTGGTTTTTAATTAGTAAGCATAAACTATGCCATTTTATTACTTAAAATTTTTATAGTAAATTTTTATCTCCATCTCAACTTCACACAAACCATCTTTAAAAGTTGTTTCAACTACAGTAGCATTTTTAATCATTGCAGATACTCTCATATTTACAACCGAACTTTTAATTGCCATATTTTTAACAGTATCTTTACCTTCAACTTTTACACCCTTGATTCTCTCAGCAATGATTCTATAAGCATCACCCATAGCAGCTCTCTTTGCCAATACATAAGATTGAGCTGGAGATCTTGCAAATGTTGGAGCGATACCTTGACCTGTAACTGTAATATTTATAAAAGAATCTACTTTTAAAATGGGGTCTGATTTTTGCTCTGTTTTTGGTTTAACATCATCTTTATATGCTTCTATCATTGGATCATCTGGAAAACCATTAACTGCTAAAGCAGAAGTTGCAAAAAACACTAAAAAATATAATATATATCTCATTTTTTATCCTAAATTATTTTTTAAAAAGCATACTTAAAACTAAATTTATAACCAGAAGTATGAAAAGTTATAGTATCTAAATCTTCAACTGCTTCAAACTCTTCATAAAGATAACCTACACTTAAATATAAACCATCCACCACTCTATAATCTACACCAGCTTGGTAAGATGTAGCTTTAGCATCTACAAAAGATAATGCACTTATATTTGCATAAGCACTTAAATTGTAAAGATAGTAATTTATACCTAAATATGGTAGTGGTATAAACTCTTCCACTTTTATCCAAGAAGCCTCTTTTGTTAAATCAGACAAATCTTGAATACTAAAATCCCAAGTAACCACTTTCGTATCTAATCCAACATCAAACTCTAAATCACCAGTATAGTAATTTTTCCCAAATAATTTTAGATATTTACCTTTTAACATCAAATCTTGATATAAAACTACATTTAAAACACTACTTTTTATCACTGTTGATACAGAACTACCAAAAGATGTATCAGCTAAATAGATTGTTCTATTTAAGTCACTATTTTGATTATCTTTCATATTAAAATAGTTTATGATGATATTTGGTGTATATGGTCTATCATGTCTTATAAATAGTGAAAAGTAAGAAGCTGGTGTATTTGAATAGTTTAAATCATCATCAAAAGTTGTTTTACCATGTACATTTAAAACATTTCCACCATAGGTTGGCATATATATACCCACTTCTATCTTAACATCTACTGCTTCATACCATGGCTTTTCATTTGCATAAAGTGTAAAAAATAATAAAAATGGCAATAACATCTTAAATATCATCAAAAACATCCTCTTTTTATAATATACTTCGTTAGAAGTCTAGTAAATGAATTTTAGCATAATAATTAAACAAAACTCTTAAATTGTCGATGTTTTGTGGATGTGTGTGTGTGAGGTGTAAGTTTGAAGATAATTTTATTTGTAATTTTGTTTCTATTTAATGGATGTAATGTTGAATATGGATCTGTTTCTCAAGTAGCTAATAGTAATGAACAAGCAGATACAGAAGTAGATTCAAACACAACGGTTGATGAAAATACAACTACAGATGAAAACACAACCACTACAGACACAAATACAACCCAAGAGGTAGTTACTCAAAGTACAGAGAGTGATTTTGATAAAGATGATGCTATCTTAGATACGATGGCTTGTGGAGCTTTTGATGGTTATTTTACTGCAAAAGATAATAGTTTTGATCCAGAAGGGTTTTATGATAAAACAAATGGAATCACTTTAGGTTCATCATATCCTCTTAGTTTTAGTCCAAATGATACTGAAGTTGTTTTATTTTATAAAGCACTAACACAAACTAAAACAGATACTTTCAAAACTATATATGAAACAGATTATTATATATCATTTGACAAAGCTTGGGTAAACAATAGTGACAGAACTATATATATAAAAACTCCTAAACTAGAGGCTACTAACAATAAATATGGTTGTTATAGATATATACTAAACTCTGTAGATTCTAAAATCGACAGAGTTAAAGTGTTTAGATACAATTAAGGTGTAAATTATGATTAAAAATAAAAAAAGATTATTGAGTTTGATTACAGCTATAGCATTAGCTTCAAGTGCTAGTGCTAGTAGTTATGTACCTTTAACATCTATAAATAATGATGATAGATGGGTACTTTTTGGAGTAAATGGATTTAAGCTAGATGGTGCGACTTCAGCATCAACAGCCCTTTTTACGAACTGGGGAAGTGCAGCCGATACTCAAGTAACAGATAGTGTTATAGATGAAACAGCAGTTAGTGGACTTCGTGCTACTTCTGGTGATGATTCAACTAATATGGGTGAGATAAAAGCTCTAAATCTACCAACTGGTGCATTGAGTTCTATCACTATAAATGTAGATTCATTAAGTGAAACATTTTCATCTACTGAACCTATGAGAACTATGTACTTTAAAGCTCAAGGTAATACATATGCAGATGCTATGTTTACATATAAATCATCACTAGAGGGTAAAATACTTGAGTTTCAATACAATGGTGATGCAACAAAAACATATACTATAGTTATAAATGCACTAAACACTTTTGATAATCCTGCAACTCGTGCAGAGAAAACAGCAGCAGATGGAACTGGTGGTACACCACTAGATACCATCCCAACTGCTATAGATTTTGATCTACTAGATAATCCTCAAAATCCAGATGATTATAATAGAGTTGCAAACTCTGATAATCCAGTTTCTAACCAAACTCAAAACAGTAATGCTTCAACTAGAATATATGAATATAACTCTATAACCAATAGTTGGGAGATTTACGATTCTGGAAATAGTGAACTAGCAAACGATTTTACGAAACTTAAAAAGGGTAAAGCTTATTGGGGTAAAATCGATTTAGATAATGATAATACAAGTGATGCACACACTAAAGCTGGTTTAGTTTTAGGTAAATCAGGTTTAGTGAGTTCAGATTATGATGGTGAACTTAGTAGTGGCTGGAATCTAATGAGTTTTGATGGTGCAAATCCAATTATCAGAACATCTGATACAGGTATGATAGTTCTTGATAAACTAACTGGTGGAACTATAGATATACTAGATTATACTGGTGTAAATAAAGTTAGTGTTGATCTAAATGGTAGTACAACACAAGATGATTCTATCACCATAAGTATGGCTATAGAAGCTGCAAAAAGTCAAGGTATAGTTCCAGATACATTTGATCTACGAGCATTTAGAGTAGATGATGATGAAATACTACTTATATCAAACAAAAAATTTAGTTTATTAGACCTAAATGATACGATAGGTGCATCAAGAACTATGGCTAATCACCCTTTATGGGATATAGCAAACAATAAACTTTTTACTGCTGGTGCTGGTGCTGATATACCTGCAACTGGTGCAACAACTGTGTATGGTGAATCTGCACTAATATTAAAACCATTAGTTGCAAGTGATACAGCATCTCAACTAGATTATTTAGTAGCTACAGGAACTGTTGGAGCTGGTCGTTCAGCAAAAATTGAAGTTGGGACAAATACTCCATTAGATTTAGCTGGTTCTGGTGATGATGCTAATGCTTCATTAGCAGATACTGTAACAAATTTTATAGCTGATAACACTATAGATAATGCAGTAACTGTAGATTTAGATAATAATGGTACTGAAGATTATATAATAATCTCTGCTGATGAACCTTTTTATATAAGAGACTATACTTTTACAAGAGTTATGAGTTATGATTCTACAGATTCTGGTGGTACTATAAAGATAGCCTCCCCTGTACCAGCTACTATCACAACAGCTGCTACCATATCAGCAACTGTTGATAACATTAATGCTGTTGCCGATGAGGGTGATAGTGCTACAGATACAACAGTATATGCAGCAGTAGCTGATACAAATAAAATAGTATTTATATCTTCAGGAAAAGATGCCAATAATTTTAATATTTTTGATAATGTTACTCACGATTATCTAATAGATGCAACATCTTATGCTGATATAGCTAAAGGTGCTGTAAAAGATGTTTATAGTTTAGACTATATATCTAAACAAAAGTTAGTTCCATATAAAGTTGTTATAGATATAAATGTAACCACTGATAATGCTGGTGATACTGTTGTTTTTACATTAAATGATGGTGCAGATAGTGCTAATGCCTCAAAAGGTGATGTGGCAGATACTGCTGAAGCTTATAAAGCGATGTTTGATTCTTATGTTTTAGCTATAAAGAATCGTATCATAGCAGATGGTGTTGATGCAACAGTGACTCACGATTTTACTGAAACAAGCGATGATTCTAATGATTTAGCTCAAGCTTTAGCAGATGCTACTATAACAGTCTCTGGATATAGTGTTTATAATGTAGTAACAAACTACACAAGTGGTGGTGGTGCTAATGAAACAGATAGCAATGATACAAGTGTTGCAGGGTATGGTCTTTTAGATAACCCTATAGCTAACCTAACATCTGATTTAAAATATAATGCTATTTATACACCAGACTATGCAAAAGATGGACCACTATATACACTGAAAAAAATTGGTTATACACCACAATCTATTGTGACAGGTAGTACATATATGACAACTGGAAATATCTCTTGGGAAAGTATAGATTTAACAAGAGAACCATCTCAATGGTTTAGAAATTCTGATGGTACGATACATAATGATTATAATCTCTTTAGTATAGATGGAAAAGCTGGTTATTGGGTTTATCTAGTAAACAATACAGGTTCAAACAACTTAGCTATAACTGAAATAAATATAAAACCAACATATATACAACATTTTAACAACAACCTTACAACCATAAACCATGTTGCTGCTACCATACAACTAACAGTTACTGGTTTACCTACAGATACATCATCAGTTAATGTTTATGCAAATGTTGGTGGTAGCAATATTGAATTAGCATCAAACTCAAATAACGGTATATACTCAGGAACATTAACATCTTATGAGGTTCAAAACTTAACTTCTGGTGGTATTCGTGATATAACTGTTAGTGTTTCAGATGGTTTAGGTTGGAAGATTGATAATATAACTGTTGGTAGTATAGATTATCAAAAACCAAATACACCTACTATAAATAAAGGTGATGGTACAAATGTTCAACTAAGTTCAACAAGTACAGATACCACTGGATACTATATTTATAAAGACACTATACCTGAAGAGAGTACAGGAACAAGTAGTAGTAAAGTTGTTAAGTTATTAGCTTCTCAAGCTAGTAATTTTAATCTATGTGCAATCTCAAATTCATTTGGTACAGAGTACACATACAGAGCATTTGCGATGGATGGGTTAGCAACTGTAACTGGAGCAGGTAGTGATGGTGAGATAGGTTATGGAAATGCTTCAGATGTTTTAGAGTTTAAATTTAGTGCTACAAAGAAATTAGCATCACTTTTAACTAATACTAATGGTGTAGATAGTGGTGCAACATCATTAGCTGTATCATATGATGCAAATTGCCAAGCTGGAGATAAAGATACACAAGATGCAGGTATCTCATTAAAATCTATAGCAACAGATACACAAGTAAAAATGTCATATAAAAAAGAGGCCAATGTAGCATTTACGACAGATGCACCATTAACCATATATGTAGGTTTATCCTCTACAGATGGATTAGCAGAGGTTAAGTATGTACCTGCTTATGCTGGTAATACATTTTATATAGAGTTTAACAATGTTATATATTCTGGAGTATTTCCATCTGATGATAATGCAAATGGTGATTCTTCTAGCCCGTTAGATGTTAGTGGTAATGAGGTTGTAGGAGAGATTTTTTAACCCAATGATGGGTTAAAAAATTAAAATCACTTGCTGATTATATGTAAAACAGGAAGTGGTGGCATCCGTTTGGATGGAAATTTACCCTCGTAACATTTTTTTTCTAAAAAATCATAAATATAAAAAATCTTATTTTCATATGCTGAACTATATTTAAGCATAACCATCGGTTCTGCTGGTCCATACTTATCAGTTTGTTTTAATTTTTTAGTAACTTTAGGGTATATAAGAAGCACTCTAGTATCATCATAGTAACCTCTATATTCATGTGAAGAGTATCTTGAATTTATACTCATATCTTTATTTTTATCTCTTTTATCAGATTTAGTAAGCCCACTATCTAAAAGTGTGTTGTATCTTCCACTATCTATAAACTTTTTACACATTTTATCTACATTTGATGATTCTATGTTTAGTAATATATTTTTATCACTAAGCACAAAAAAAGTAGTTCCAGATTCTATATATTTTAAAAGTAACATCTCTTTTATATCTTTAAGTACAGATTGGTCAAGTGTAAAACCAGCCCAGTATTTAGTTTTAAAATCATAAGTTACGATAAATTTTACTTCTGGAATATTTTTAAAAGTTTTTATAACATCAACACCATCTTTAGGTGCAGTAAGTTGATTCCAACCTTTTTTAAGTGTATAAGTATTTTTTTTATAAACAGTTGAAGAGTGAACAGAGTTCAACCTCTTAAGAAGTTGAGTCTGAACACTTTTAGAAAATGAGGGTTCAACACTTTTTAAAGGGGATGAAAAAAGTGTTGATACTAAAAATATAAATATTATTAGTATTCTCATATCAGTTTACTCTTTAGTCTAATCTTTGATTCTCTGCAGTAACAGGAGTTAAATGAATATAACTATCACCTGATGCTTCTGCATCACTCTCATTAGCAAAATTACCAGTATATAAACCACCATCAAACTCTACATAAAATTTAGCACCTGCATATATAGCTAATGTTTTTATCTGCATAACAAGTGTATTATTAACTGAATAGTAAGATGTTAATGGTAAATCAGTAACAATACCTTCTGTTCCTTCTTTAGCTTTATAAGATAATCTTAAAGCTTTAGCATCATTAACTACATCTTGAATTTCTACTCCAGATGTAATTGGATTTGCATCAGCTAAACAATTTGTAGCATCATAGCTCATAACACTATTTACACCACTATTAGCAGTTAATACTGTTGCACCCTTAATTGTATTTCTATACACAACCTGTTTTATATCAGAAGCATTTGAACTACTTATAACACCATCATGATCAAGAGCAATAATTTGATAAGTTATTTCACTACCAAAATTTGATTGAGGATCTTGACAAATATTATATGATGCCACATCTGCTGGTAAAAGTTTTTCTTTAAAAAATGATTGTACATTATCTGGTATAAAATCTCTCCAAATATAATAACTAGCAACATCAGCAGAAGTATCAGTAACAGCCATATTAGCACCAGAGATAAACTCAACAGTTGGTTTAGCAGGTTTTTCATAATCTACAAGTATAAATGAGTCATTTTCATAAGCTTCACCAACACCATCTGTAGCACGAAGTTTTATAGCCAATGTTGAACCTGGTTCTAATCCAGTTTCTGGATCTGAAATAACAGAACTAAATGAATTTGGACCTTTCGTTAATTGAACTTCATTTCCGCTTATAACAAGTTTAGCATTTGATGTTTCTTTATTAAGTTGTCCATTAGTCTCACTACCATCATTCAATTCAATTCCAAAAGAAGAACTATCAATTAAATTTTCTGTTACACCTGTTTTTGTATTAAAATGGTGTATAAAGTGTGGTTTAAAGTTCTTATTTGCTTCAGCAATATCATTTTGTAATGTATAATCAGTTATATAAGCCCAATAACCAGCATGGTTGTTAATATTAAAAAGATTAAATTCATTATTTTTCAACCAATCTTTAGGATCTCTAGTTAAATCTATATGATCCCAATGTGTTGTTGCTGTTTGATTTATATCTGTGCTTGCTCTAATGATAGTTTTAGCTTCATAACCAGAACTTTTAAGTGTATAAAGTGGACCATAGTTTACATAATCTGGTGTATAAACAGCATTTGCTTTTAAATCACTTATGATTGAAGCACCACCAATTTTTAGTTTTCCATTATCATCATTTTGCTCTACCCCATCATCAGCATCTAAACTACCAGGTGCAGTGATATTAAGATCAGTGATACCTATACCCTCTACAGTGATAATAGCTTGTTTAATACCATCAAATTCATCTGTATAGTTATGAGATGCAAAAGCTGATATATTGTTGTCTTTAAGAATTTTATTTGCATCATCTACCAGTGTATCTAATAATAATTTTGTTTCATCATAATCAGTAGAAGTATTATTATGTTCTGGTCCACTCTCTCCATTTAATCCAATAGTTACATTATCATCACCTGTACCCTCAGCAGTAAATTGCATAGTAAATTTATTTGTAATTACTTTTTCACGAGCTAATTCAGCAATATTATAAATACCTTGTATAGCACCTTGAGCAATATCTTCACCTGTTTTTGAAACTTTAAAATAATCGATTGTAGCACTATCAACATCACGAATATTAAATGTTTGAGAATCTGTAGTAACAATAACTATTTTTTTACCATCACTCGTTTGATCTGCGAATATACCTGTAGTATTAGTATCATCGGCAACTATATTAATAGCTTCTTCTATACCTGTTATATTTGTATCTGTTGGTTTTACATTCATTGGAATAGTATAAGGAACTATCTCAAATGTTTCTAAACCAGCAGCATTAGTTAAACCATCTACACCCTCATCTATCTTATATACACGAGTAAAAGTATTATCTTTAATATAAAAAGGTTTATCTGCTGCTAAAATAACCATATTAGCAGTACCATTATTGTCAAGATCTATTTGAGTTACTAAACCATTACTACCAACTGGATTAGCAGTATTTGTAATATTGGTAAAAATAGAACTTGTTTTAAGTTGAGCAATAGCATGATCTAAATCTGAAGTTGCACCATCAGCAATCAAGTCTAAAGCTTCATTATCTCCATCTATATTACCTAAACGAACTGCTGCAGATTCTTTATGATTGCCATCATTACCACCAGTTTTATTTTGTGCTAAATCAGAAGCTGTATTTGCTCCAACAAGAGGTTTAACAACAAAAGCATACTCACCATAAACTGATGTAGCACCATCAGTAGTGATATTTGTAGCATTAACCTCACCACTTATAGTTTCTATAACTTTTTTACCTGCTAAAGACTTAACTGTAGAGAAAGGATCTCCACTTAAATTTTTAATTGTAAACTGCTTATCAGACATAAATGCTATAGCACTTCCATTAATATCAAAAGCTTTTACATTAAAAGTATCTGGAACTAAACCTGCAATTTTAGCAGATTCTATAGTTTTATTTGTCACCATAGAAAGATTATTTTCATCAGTATCTGTTACTGTTACTGTTACAGAGTTTGTTCCTGTTTCATCAAGAACAATAAAAGTATCATTTGCTGTAAGATCAGTGTCTATAAGTAAACCAGTAGCTGCATTTCTAATATCTGGATGAGATGCTGGATCAAATGCCATCATATTCCATGAATTTGGTACAAGTTTTCCTGAGTATCTAGTTTCTGATGCAACATTACCTCTACTAGAGTTATCAACTTTACCTAAGTATAAACCTGCTCTAGTTGTAGAAGTTGTAGTACCATCACTATTGATATCCATTCTACCCCAGTATGCTTTAGTTACTTCAAATTTATCTAAATCATTAGTTCCCACATCTGTTTTTGTATTATCCCATAAAAGCCATCTACCATTCGCTGCATCATAATGATAAAATTTTTCTTTAGTATTTGTAGCACTACCTTGATGTAATTCAGTTGAATAAGCTGAAGCTAAAATAGGACTATTTGATAAATCATAAGCTAAAACTTCTGAAGGTTTCATAGAATCTACTTCTGGTTCTTTATCTTCTGCATCTTCTCTAACTTTTGCTATAGCAGGATTATTAAATGTTGAAGCTTCACTAATAGTTGCTTTATAAACTGTTTTACTATCTCTACTACCAAGTACAATTTCTATCTCTCTAGTTTCTAAATCAGCCTTATAATTTAGTTTAACATTTGGAACTGTATTTGTATCAGTAGAAGATTTTTGTATTGCTATATACATTGAACGAACAGGTTGAGTTTCACTATAAGGTACATCTTTTGTTCCTATACCCATCCACATATCATCAGTAATAGAACCATTTAAAACTTGGAAAGTAGCCATATTCTTACCATTAGATGAGATAAATAGTGTATCAGTTGCATTAGCATCAATAACTGCTTTACTAGGTGAAACTAATTCATCAGTATTACTAGCCTCTTTAACAATACTATTGTTTTCATTAAGACCCTCTTGTTTAATAATAGTAGGTTTACCTGTACTAAAATCATTTACACCAAACATAACCCAAGCTCTATCGTGAAACTGAGTTGTTAAAGGTAAGTAAGTAGCATTAGGATCTGCTGTCACTGTAGAGTTTAAAGCTAAAACAGCTGCTAAACTCAAAATACTTTTTTTATAATTCATTTTGTATCCTTTTTCTAATTGTATCTTAATTTACACTATATATCTAATATCTGTAAACCTTTTGTGCTAAATCTAAGTCTATATCGTCACCATTCAAAATAACTTTATAGCAAGTTTTCAATTCATTATCTGATTTGGGTATTTCCATATAAATTGTGTTGTTTGGTTCATCTTTCCAAGCTACATCATAAACTAATGTAATCTCTGCACCATTATAATATCCACTTGCTAATTTATCATCTTTAAATGAAATATCAGCAGTTATAACCGGATAGTAAAGAGTAACTAAAGAATCTGCTATATTACCAGTTGTATAATATTGAGAATATATTGAGATCCCATTTTCAAAATCTGTTGTTTGTATTGGATTATCTTGATTATGATCTGAAAGAACTACAGTGGAAGATGTTATTTTACAAGCATTTTCATCATAAATAGCACCATCAGATTCAAAGATTGGGTCTTTCTCTGTTGTATCTTCTGTTTGTGTTGTATCATTTGTATCTGTATTATCTATTACTTGTGTTGTATTATTTGTATCTTCTGCTTGTGTTGTATCATTTGTATCTTCTTTTACATCAGATATACTACTTGGTACACCACTAGAATCTGTATTAACACCACAACCTATAAAGTTAAACATTATAAAAATAAAATATACAAACTTCACTAACCAACTCCGTTAGTGAAATCATCTGGTACAGTTGGAAATGAATCAGTTTGTGTTGAATCATAATTATTTATCACTGTCGTATCATCTGTTGTATCTGTACCTGTGTTAATTGTTGAACTTTCACCAGTAGAAGTTGAACTACCCTCTGTACTACTATCAGCTACACTATCACTAGGAGTTGAACTACTATCTTTAGTTACATCATCACTATATGTTGCATCCTCAGTTCCAAAACCCTCTTCAACACTACAAGCATTAAAACCAACAATTAATACAAACAATAAAAAAAATTTCATAATTATTCTACTGTTTTCTCTTCTATACCCTCAGCAGGTGGAGTAAAAGAAAAACTACTACCATCATTAGAAACATCATTATTTTCACTAGGGGCAGAATCTCCACCTCCACAACCTATAAACATAAAAGCCAATAAACCAGCTAAAATAAGAACAATTTTCTTCATCTTTTTTCCTTTAAAATAACCTACAATAATTATACATCGGTTTTATAAAAAATAACTTTAACCATCAGTAATTAAGTAATAGGAATGAAATATCTTTAAAGCAAATTCTATTCCATATTGTTAATAAAAAATTTAGGTATAGTATTTGCTTGATTGTTTTTAATCAACTATGGAAGGTTAAATCTTGAAATTTATATTTATCACAATTTTATTATTATCAGTTTTTTTAGTAAATTTATCAGCAGAAGATTCTTATAAAAGAATCATCATCACAAAAACCATCAATGAAAATAGCTTAAATGAGATTAAATCAAAATTAGATCAGATTGGTGTAGCTATGTTTTTAAAAAAATCTTTACACAACAATAATTATTACTATTATGTTTACTCTAAAAAATATAACTACTATAATAATATGGTAAATAGTGATTTAAAAAAGATTAAAACTATATTTAAATCTGCTTATATCATAGAAAAAAAACCTAAAATCATATATGCTAATAGTAATCAAACAACAGAAGAGATTATAGATACAGCTTTATCTAACTATTTTCTTACTGCTAGTGTTGGCTATGCTAGTATAAGTGGAACAAATAGTAGTTCTACTGTAGATATTACAAGTAGTGGTTTAAGTTTTGCTATAGAGGGTGGTTATATTTTTTATGATAATATCTATACATCATTAGGATATTCAAGTATATCTAACAGTGATTTAAGTTTAAATGATATATATTTATCTAGTTATTATCAATTTGATAAGATTAAAAATAGTAATTTTTATGCTGGTTTATTGTTAGGTTATTCAACTTTAGAGTTAAACAATTTTAGCTACACTCAATCAAGTAAATCATCATCTTTAGGTATTCAACTTGGTTTCAAATATAATTTTGATAAAAACATAGCTTTTTTTACAGATTATAAAGGTATCTTGATAGACCACATAATTAAAGTAGTAGATGACAATTCAGAGATAAAATTTAGTTTTATACATAATGTTGAATTTGGAGTATTATATAGATTCTAAAAGAATCTACATAATGGTATAAGGTTTCATCTCTGCTCGTGAATCAAATGGTGAACCTTGTACCTCTTCATCATCATAAGATAAAGTATATGTTTGGGTAGTATCTGTTTTACAGTATGTAAGAATTGCTGATGTTGCTATCTTTTTATCATCTTCACTAGCATTTTTACTAAGCATAGAGTGTGGTCCAGGTAAACCAACTGTTTTTATATGAAAATATTTATCGTTATCTATCTCTTGAAGATAACCATTCTCCTCTTTATCTCTACCTATAACAAGCTTCGCTCCATCTTTAAGACGGAAGTGGCGACCATACTTCATAAGTGGTATATCTTTCACCTCAAATTTATCATATTTGATAAAATCAAACATCTTTTTACCAAAATACCCATCTGTTAGAAGACAACCACCACCCGGAGATTCAAAGTTTTCTAAACCTATCTCTTTTACCATCTGCATCTGTCTTTCACGACCACGACCAGTGATTCCCTCTAGTTTATCTCTATCTACCCAACCTTTCTCTTCAGGAATCGTTGGTGCTAACATTTTAGCTGACATTGGACGGAGTAAGATACCATCACAGTTACTCTCATTTAAAACTGTTTGAAGAGCATCTTTGTTTTGACTCATAGGTCTTTGACCCATAACTTCACCACTAACTAAAAATGAAGCACCCTCAGCATCCATAATCTTTTTAGCAACAGCAAACATCTTAGCATGACAATCTATACAAGGGTTAAAGTTTTTTCCATAACCATGTTTTGGGTCAAATAAAACATCTTGTAGATACTCATTTTGAATATCTATAATCTTAAGTTCAGCACCCACTTGATCACACATACTTTGCATATGTTCAAGTCTATCGGTAGTGCTTCCAAAACCTGTGTTAATATTTACCGCTATAACCTCTATACCTTGGTCTATAATCAGTTTCATCGCTAAAGTAGAATCTAATCCACCACTAAAAAGTGCTATCGCTTTCATAAAAATCCTTAATCTCCAAAGGCTACTAATTCACCCCGTTTTAATGATGCGATTTTACCACGAAACTTACGAATATAAAAGGCTTTCTCCTCAAAAGGGATATTTGGTTGTAGATTTATCTTTTTTAACTCTCGCTCATAATATTTAGATAAAAAAGTGATAAGCTCATTTTTTAAAGATTCCTCATCTTTTAAACTTATGATAGTATCATCAACAAGTATAGCCATAAGGTTTGGGTCATCAGTTTTACCTTGAAGTGCTAAAGAGAACTCCATAGAGTGAAACTGTAAGATAGATGGGTCGATAACATCTAGTATCTGATCTATAAAGTTTGGGTACTCTAAAACAGTTTTTACAAGTGTTAATTCCCACATATCTTTGTGAGTATTTCTCTGTATAAATTGGGTATCTTGATTTTGATTATGATTTGAAATTCTTACAAATGATGGAGATACCCCTAACCTAGAAGCTAAGTAAGGTTTATAAGATTCTTGAAGTAGTGCCGTTAAAGTTTTTAAGTAAGCACTCCCCTCATTCATAGCACTCTCTTTAGCTTTTGGGTCTGCTAAATTATAGTTTGAGATGGTCTCATCAAGTACAAACTCTATAAAAGCTTTAGGTTCTCTAAACATATTTGACAACTCTTCAACTCTGCCATCTTTTACCATATCGGCAGGGTCTAACCCACCATCAAATATAACAACACCACCATTAAACCCAGAAGCACTTAAAAGTTTAGCTGCTTTTAGTGCTGCTACTCTACCAGCTTTATCACCATCATAAGCCATAACAACTCTAGGTTCACCTTTTCTTAAAAGTGGCAAATGCTCATTTGTAAGAGCAGTCCCTAAAGTAGCAACAGCATTGTTAAATCCAGCTTGATGAAGCATAATAACATCGAGATAACCCTCTGTTATAATTATCTCTTTTTTACTATAAAGTGCTTGTTTAGCATGATGGTAAGCATATAAAAGTCGTGATTTATTGAAAAATGGTGTCTCTGGTGAGTTTACATATTTGGCTTGATGCCCTGTTATAGTTCTACCACCAAAACCCACTAAAGAACCATTTGCTGAGTGAATCGGAAAAGTGATTCTTTTTATGAATCTAGCATAGTATCGCCCATCAGCAAACCCAACAACACCCATCTCAACAGCTTCATTCATACTAAACATTTGAGATTTAACATAGTTTATAGTGCTATCAGAATCTGGAGCATAACCGATTCCAAACTTCTCAACACTACTCTCATAGATTCCTCTATCTTTTATATATGAAAGTGCTGTTTGTTGTGATGTTAGTAAATTTTGATAGTAACCATTTAAACTATCCATAACTTGTGAACGGGGTTTATTGTTTTTATTATCTGTATAACTAAGTGTAAAGTTATAAGAATCTGCCAACTTTTCTAATGCTTCAGGGTAATTTAGCTTCTCATACTCCATAACAAACTTTACAGAATCTCCACCAGCTCCACAATTACCAACAGCAAAATGTTTCGCTAAAAAAGTATGCTTTTTATCTTTGACAGTTATATCATAAACTAACTCTTCACTTCCAACATTTTGTATCTTTTTAACTCTACAAAAAAAGTATTTAACACCATAAATACTCTCATAAAAACTTTCAATAGATTCTCTTTGTTTAAAATAGATGGTATAACTTTTTTGATGTTTTGTACCAGTTTTATCTACATAAGCCTCTTTTATTCTACAAGTTGGTAATTTTTCAAGACTAATCGCTAAATCTAAAATAGAATTTGCTAAAGTATCACTTATAGTTTTATATGTGTTACGAGAGTAACAACCATCACCATCCATTAAACCTTTTAAAAGTGATTCCCTAAAATCTTTTTTTAAATAATTAAACCAATAAGGGTATTTTTTATTATTAGCACCCTCTTTAAAAAGATGTTTAAAAATATACTCTAAATTTGTAGATGAGATAGTGACCTCTAAAGAGTTTTTACTATCTTTAGGAAAAAAAAGTTTTGCCTCTTTATCAAATAAATTTTTTATTATCTTTACAATTTTATATGCGTAACCAGTCTCTTTAGATGAAATTGAAAATCTAATTCCACCTCTATATGTACTACCCTCAGCTACATAAAATCCAGCAAGCCACATAAAATCTTTAGTAATTTCAATAGAATCAATTTTTTCTACATTTGGTCCAAAACTATTTTTAGTCCACATAGTAGAAACATCTATATATTTATTATTATTTATATCTCTGCTTTGTGGGTAAATAAAATAATCACCCTCATCTACATCATTTGCAAATCTAGCATTATAAAATATATCAAAAGGTCTATTTTGTTTTATTTTTTTAATTCTTCCATAAAATTTAAGTGGACGATTTTTCTCAACTCTAATATATGGTAAATTAGCTATCACATCATCTTTTTTTACTACTAACATATCATGGTTCTGTGTAAAAAAAGAAAGTTCATTACTAAGTGATGTTTGAAAGCTTAAAATATCAAATTCGCTAGTGTGATGTAGAGTTTCTATAACTTCTGTAATCTCTCCATCAACTGAAAAAACTTCATCACCAACTTTTATATTTTGAATTTCAACAAAACCATTAGGTGTTCTTATCTCTTGATATGGTGGTAAACACCCAAAGCAATGGTATATCTGTTTTTGTGGACTAACAACAAATGAGGGGGATTTTTCATCATGGAAAGGGCATGGTGCTTTGTAATTTACACCTGCCTTTTTTAACTCCAGATAAGAGCCTACAACATCAACAACATCAAGTCGTGCCTTTAAGGCTTCTATAGAATCTTGGGTAATCATAGTTTTATTGTACTATAATTTACAAAGATTATTTCTGAATAAACTGCCCACAAGCCTTAACTTCTGAACCTCTAAAAGTTTTATAGTTCTTATCACCATTTAAAAATGCTTCATATCTAGCACACTCTTCACTCTTCATACATACTTTATTATCACAAGCTTTATCAACTGCCATTTTATCTCCTAAACTTTAAATTAAAAATAGATTATATCATCAAATTATCCGACATAATTACAATATTTGTAACGGTTAAAAAATAAAGTACATTTTAAAATATACATAAATTTAAATAAAATACTTTTATAATGGCATTTTACAAAAATAGTCTTTAAATAAGCTATAAATAAAATATTTGTTCATTATGTATATTTTAAAGAGATTAATATTTAAGCTTTATTTATCTATAATTTTAAATACCAAATATGTAAAGGAGGAGTAAAAATATGAAATTTTATGAAATTAAAATTACACTTTTACTAAAAATAGATGTAAAATTTATAGATTTACAAGAGTTTCTGTCTTCTAATATTAATCGTGCTATGGTTGATGATGATTATCTTAAAACTATTCATACTAACAAAATGTTTAAGCCATATTGCATAGGTTCTCTCTATCCATTTGATCTAGAACATAAAGTTTATAAAGCAAATCAAATATATGTTTTAACACTAAGAAGTATTGACAACTTATTTATCAAAAAATTATCTACTGTTTTAAAAAAATCACATAAGCTGGATTTTAAAGTTATTGCTATTGAATCTTTAGTGAAAAACTATAGCTATGTCGAAAGTGCATTTACTTTAACCCCAACTGTTATCTCGGTAGAAGATGAGAAGACAAATAAAATAAAGCACTGGACAAAAGAGGATAGTAGTTTAGAGTTTGTAAAAAGACAGATTAAAAATAATCTTGAAAAAAAATATCTACAATTTTTCAATGAAAAGATAGTTGCTCCTGATGATTTTATAAACTTTATAAGCATACAAAATAGAAAACCGATAATGTATAATTATAAAAATATTAAAATTTTTACAAATAAATTTAAAATAACTTTTGCCAGTGATGAATTAAGTCAAAAATTGGCTTTTTTAGGGTTTGGAGTAGGAATCTTAGAAAAGAACTCTTTGGGCTTTGGCTTTTTAACAAAGGGTAAATAATGATTTACGATATTTTAGAAGTTTTTCAAAAAGAGTATGAAAAGTCTGGAGATAAGCTTATCTTAGGTTCTTATACACTTAAAGATGGTCTATATGTGAAAATTGATAAAAATGGTAAACTTAAATATTTTGAAGCTAAAACTATTAAAAAAGAGAAAATATTTACAACTGTTGATGGTGTAGAAGATTCTAAAGCTTATGAATGGTTTAAAGAGGTAGATTATTACAGTTCTTACCTTAACTCTAATAAAGCTCTTTTTGATAAAAAAATTCATAATAACAACTATTTATCATTATATTTTAAAGCTGAAAATCATGATTATGTTAAGAACAAATTACGAGAGCATTTTTCAACTCTTCTTAATTTTAAAAAATTTAAAGATAAAAAAGAGAAAGAGATACTCAAATCTTATGATAAACAGATAAAAAGTTGTAAAAGAAAAAAAGATATTGCTATAAAATACAGAATATTAGAAAATCTGTTTGATAAAATCACTCAAAAATCTCAAGAATTAGAGATTAAAAACTATATTAAAATATTTTTTGAAGAGGATTTAGAACTCTACAAACAAGAGAGTAATATCTATTTTTCTCTTAAAATTTTCAATGATATAAAATATAATATTATGTCAAAGACCGAATCCCTTGGGGAAAAAATTATTGAAGATATTTTTGGTTTATCAAATGCCAATATGGGGTTAAATTCTAAAAAACCTTTTTTAGAAAATAAAACAAGACAAATAACTGCACCTTTTCTTATAAAAAATTCAGATGCTTTACTCTTGAAGAAATTCTTTGATTGGTTAAAGATTCAACCATATAGAGATGAGAATCATAAAAATATAGATAGATATTTAGATGAACATTTTTTTATACAAAAACACTCTAAAAATGATGAAGCAGAGATAAAAGAGTTTGATTATATACCTGTAAAGCGAGATGATGCACAAAGACATTTTCAATCATTTAAAGTAAAAAATTATCTTAAAATAAGAGATAAAGATAAAAATATTTTTGAAGATTATGAGATAAAAGAGCTTTATCAATTAGAATCAAAAGTTGATGAACTATTTTATAATAAGCAGTTGATATTTAACTACTACAACGATGATATGAAAGTATCTCAATATATCTCAAAAGAGTTGCAAAAACTTCTGTTTATCACTAAATATAGTATGAGCAACTATTTTAGAAAGTTTAAAGATGAGAGTTTTG
>Ga0256842_1000274_pt1 | contig 44917 bp, 43 predicted proteins | sample 4559240metaG_FD_185973 | JGI IMG/M metagenome (GOLD analysis project Ga0256842, IMG submission 185973) | Hydrothermal vent microbial communities from Guaymas Basin, Mexico - 4559-240 | ecosystem: Environmental > Aquatic > Marine > Hydrothermal vents | place: Mexico: Guaymas Basin | collected... | reverse complement strand
CTGCACATAGTTATTTAATACCACAAGCTGATTTTGTAGAAATGGTAAAAGCTGATGAAGCAATGACAATTATAGATATTAGAAGTGCAGCTGATTATGCAAAAGGTCATATAAAAAATGCTGTAAATTTACCATGGGGAACTGCAATTAGTGATAATTTAGTAAATATTCCTAATGATAAACCAGTATTTGTTTATTGTTATTCAGGACAAACTGCAGGACAAACTGTAGCAAATTTAAATATTGCAGGATTTAATGCAAGAAGTGTAAAATTCGGATGGAACTTTGGTATTTCAAAAGTAGAGGGTGTTGAAGAAGTAACAGTTACAGAAGCATTTACATTTGATGGAGCGGTAACAGAAATAAATCCAACTATACAAGAGGCAATGGATGCATATTATTCTGGATTAGCAGATGTAAAAGAAAGTAGATTTAAAAATTATAAAATATCGGAAGATAATTTAAAATTAATGTTAGATAATGAAGAAGATTTCTATTTATTATCAATTAGAAAGAAAGCTGATTATGATAAAGGTCATATAAAAACAGCACATAATCTTCCATACGGAACTGCAATGTTTGATGGATTTGCAGATCTTCCAAAAGATAAAAAAATTGTAGTTCAATGTTATTCAGGTCAAACAGCAGGTCAAACTACTGCTGTGTTAAGATTATTAGGTTACGATGCAGTATCACTTAACGGTGGAATGGGTGTTGGAGCAAATGCACCACTTGGATGGGCCAATAAAGGTTTTGAAGTAGTACAGTAGAAAAAAACAATAAAATATGATAAACTAAAATTCGTAGCATAGTGCTACGAATTTTTGTTTTATTCTATATAGGAGAAATTATGATTGAATTTAATAAAATATTTTATACTGGAAATGAAATTAAATATATTGAAAATGCAATGCAAAATAAAACATTACATGGTGATGGAAAATATTCCGAAAAAGTTTGTGAACTTTTAGAAAGTAAATATAATGTTAATAAAGTTATGCTTTTACCTTCATGTACAAGTGCTCTTGAAATGAGTGCAATTATGCTAGATTTAAATTCTGAAGATGAAGTAATAATGCCTTCTTATACATTTGTTTCTACTGCAAATGCTTTTGCATTAAGAGGTTGTAAAATTAAATTTGTTGATATTAATCCTAGTACTATGAATATTTCTATTGATGAAATCAAAAAAGCAATCACGAATAAAACTAAAGCAGTTATTACAGTAAATTATGGTGGTGTTAGTATTGATTATGATAAATTAAAGCCATTTCTTAAGGAACGTGGGATTTATTTAATTGAAGACAATGCTCAAGGAATTGGAGCTAAATATAAAAACGAATTTTTAGGAACTATTGGTGATTTTGGTTGTATTAGTTTTCATGATACAAAAAATATTACTTCTGGTGGAGAAGGTGGAGCAATATTTATAAATAATAAAAAAAACATTAAAAAAGCTGAAATTATTAGTGAGAAAGGTACTGATAGAAAAGCTTTTATAAATAAAAAAGTTGATAAATATTCTTGGAAAATGATAGGATCATCATATTTAATGAATGAAATTGATGCTGCATTTTTATTAGCACAAATTGAATCTATTGATGAAATAAATGATTATAGAAATCAAATTTGGGATAAATATTATAGTGGATTAGAAATTCTAGAAAATAGAAATTATTTAATAAGACAAGTTAAACCTGAGTATGCAAGTTCAAATGCACATTTATTTTTTATTCGTTTAAAAACAAATGAAGATTTAAAAGGATTAAAGAAATTTCTAAATAATTATGATATTGAATCGGTAGCTCATTATGTACCGCTTCATACTTCTGAAGCAGGTATTGTAAATGGAGAGTTTATTGGTGATGATATTTATACTACAAAAGAAAGTGAATTACTTTTAAGATTGCCAATGAACAATAATTTAACAATTGATGAAGTAGTTTATATTATAGAAAAAATAAAAATATATTTTGGAGTTGGTATTAATGAATAGTTATTTAATCACTGGAGGAGCAGGTTTTATTGGTTCATATTTTACAAGATATGTTTCAGAAAAAGAAAAAGAAGCAATTATTATTGTGCTTGATAAAATTACATATGCGGGTGATATTAATAGAATTAAAGATTTAATTGATACTAAAAAAATTGAATTTATAAAAGGTGATATTAATGATTCGGTTTTAATTGAAAAGATTGTTAAAGAAAATAAAATAAATAGAATTATTAATTTTGCTGCTGAAAGTCATGTTGATAGAAGTATTGAATCTCAGAGGGAATTTATTGAAACAAATGTTATGGGAGTTCAAACATTATTAACCGCTTCTAAAAAAATATGGGATGAAAATGAAATAAATGATGTATTGTTTACTCAAATTTCTACTGATGAAGTTTATGGAAGTTCAAATAAAGATGACAATTATAAATTTAATGAAAAAGATTTATTAAATCCAATGAATACATATTCAGCTTCAAAAGCAAGTGCTGAACATTTAATAACTTCATTTGCAAATACATTTAACTATGATATAAATATTATTAGAAGTACTAATAATTATGGAATGAATCAGAATCCGGAAAAATTTATTCCAAATATTATTACTAGAATTATTAATAATGATAATATTTTAGTATATGGTGATGGTAAAAATAAAAGATGTTGGCTTAATGTTAATGATAATTGTAGAGCTATTTATGAAATAGTAAATAATAAAAAAAATGAAATTTATAATATTAAAGGGAATCTTGAAATATCAAATATTGATTTAGTAAAAAGAATAATTAAAATATTTGAAGAGGATTTTAAAATTAAATATAAATTAGAAATAAAATTCATTGAAGATAGAAAAGGGCATGATTATTTTTATAGAGTGGATGATGAAAAAATTAAAGACGAATTAAATTTTAAAATTAAAACTGCATTCGATAAAGAAATAAGTGAGATTATTAAAAACTATTTATAAGAGGGGGATTATTATGGCTTTTAAAGTACTTTTTTTAGCACACGCACCAGATGGAAACTATATGGAACATAATAGTTTAATTAATACGGGAATGTATAAACTTTATACATATATTGTGAAAACCCAATTAGAAGCTCTAAAGATATCTAAGAAATTATATGAAAAAGATGGTATTGATTCGATTATTCTTTGTCCAGGCTTTTCACATAAAGATGTATCTGAGATATTTGAAATATTGAATGGAGAAGTATCAGTAAATATTTCTAGAGGTGATGGACCAAGTTCTGTCATTTCAAAAAAAGCAAGAGATAGAGAAGGATATTCTAAAAAAGGATAGTGATAAAAATGTATGAATTAATAAAAGTTGGAGATAATACATATTATATTGATTCACCTGTTAAAATGGGTATTTTTCTAGTTAATAATTCTGATGTGTATTTAATAGATAGTGGGAATGATAAATCTGTTGGGAAAAAAATTAAGAAGATATTAGATGAAAATAATTGGAATTTAAAAGCAATTATTAATACACATTCACATGCAGATCATATTGGTGGAAATAGGGAACTTCAAAATAAAACTAATTGTGAAATTTATTCTATTGGAGTTGAGAGTTCTTTTATCAATAATACAATTCTTGAATCTTCATTATTATATGGAGGATATCCATTAAAAAAACTTAGAAATAAATTTTTAATGGCAAAAGAAAGTAAATCTGAGAATATTGAAAATGTGAAATTACCTGAAGGATTTGAATATTTTAAAATCCCAGGTCATTCAATTGAAATGATTGGTATTAAAACATCAGATGATATTTATTTTATTGCAGATTCATTATTTAGTGAAAATGTTCTTAATAAATATCATATTATGTATTTATATAATATTGAAAAACATTTAAAAACTTTAGATGATTTAGAAAAACTTGAAGGAAAATTATTTATTCCTGCCCATGGTAATGCAACTGATGATATTAAAGAATTAATAGAACTTAATAGAGATAAAACTTATGAAATAATGAATAAAATAATTAAGATATGTGAAATTCCAATATCTTTTGAAGATATTTTGCAAAACATTTTTAATGTTTATAATTTGAATATGGATATGAATCAATATGTTCTTGTAGGGAATACAATTAAATCATATATTTCATATTTGTGCGATAATGGTAAACTTGAATTTCATGTTATAGATAATAAAATTCTTTATAAGGAAGTGGAAAATGGATAACATTGAAATAAGAAGACCAAAAGAATATGAAATAGAAAAAATTAATGATTTTTTTGAAATTGTATTAATAGATACTTTTAAGAAAAATGGAATATTTTACAGAAAAGATCTATATAATGAAGAAATACTTTCTAAAAAAAAATATTTACTTAAAGATTTTGAAACAAATGGTATTGATCGATATTTTTTAATTGCATTTGAAAATGAAAAAGTTGTAGGTTCTGTTGAATATGGTGAACCAAATAATTTAATTAATGAATTGACTAATAATATGCTTAAGGATGTCATAGAAATAGGAACTGTTTTTGTGCATCCAGAATATCAAAGAAAAGGCATTGGTAGTAGTCTTATTAAAGAACTTTCTAAAAAACTTTTAAAAAATGATGAAAAAGAATTTTGTCTTGATAGTGGATATAAAACTGCACAAAAAACATGGACAAGTAAATTTGGGGCGCCTAAATATATATACAAAGATAAATGGGGAAAAGATGCTCATCATATGATTTGGAGAGTTAGTTTAGAGAAGTAGTATTTAAGATATAAAATATGAGTGAAAAAAGGTGAAAAAATGACTAAGAAAATATTTATTGTTGATGATGATATTAACATAACAAATTTAATTGCAATTTATTTAGAAAAAGAAAAATATACTGTATATGAATTTAATGATAGCAAAGAAGCATTGGATAATTTCATTAAAATTGTACCAGATTTATTGATTATAGATATTATGATGCCAGATATGGATGGGTTTGATTTATTAAAAAATATTAGAAAAATTAGTGATGCTTCTGTAATAATGCTTTCAGCTAAAGGAGAAACATTTGATAAAGTTCTTGCACTTGAACTAGGTGCTGATGATTATATCGTAAAGCCATATGAAATGTATGAATTATTAGCAAGAGTTAAAGCGATACTTAGAAGATCTAAAAAAGTTAATAGTAATGAAAATATTATTGCTTTACCAAATTTAATAATTAATTTGTCTGAATATAAAGTTAAATATCATAATGAAAGTATAGAAATGCCAAAAAAAGAATTTGAATTATTAGTATTTCTTGTAGAAAATAAAAATCAAGTATTTACAAGGGATCAACTTTTATCAAAAATTTGGAGTTATGATTATTTAGGTGGTAGTAGAACTGTAGATGTACATATTAAAAGATTAAGAGAGAAGTTTAACTGCAATGATGATTTATGGGAAATAAAAACCATTTGGGGTGTAGGGTATAAATTTGAAATGAAATAGGTGTTATATGAATAAATATTTTAAGAAAATTTCAATAGTATATGTTATTGCTTTAATAATATTAAGTTTATTAATTGGTTTTAGTATAAATTTTTTTATTTCTAAAACTTTAATTTCAACAAATGAGAAGAAACTTATAGGCACTGCAGAAAGTTTTGAAAAAAGATATATTAAGGCAAAAGATTCTTTTTTCTTTGATGTTAATTTTAAGGATGAAATAGAAACTTTAGAAGAATATTCTAATGCATCATTTTGGATTGTTGATAATAAAGGATATATTTATGTAGATAATAATACTTCTAAAAAATTAGTTGATTCTGCTATAACTATTAATGATGTAAAAGAAGTGTTTGAAGGTAAAAAAATAATTAAACAAGGCGTTATTAGTGAAATTAGTATGGATAAAATGCTAATATTAGGATATCCAATAACTTATAATAATAGAGTTGATTATGCTCTTTTTCTTCATATTTCTATACCTGAAGTATTAAGTTTAAAAAATAATATTAATAAAATAGTTGTAATTGCTTTGATTATAACTTCAATATTTGGACTTTCTCTTTTAATATTTTTTTCAAAAAAATTATTGAAAGAAATAATTGAACTTAATGATATGGTATCATATATTTCGAAAGGGAATTTTGATAAAAGAATTGATATAAAAAAATATAGTGATTTAAAAATTTTATCTTCAAATATTAACAATATGGCAATTAGATTGAATATTGCTGATGAGAATAAAAAGAAATTCATTTCAAATATCACGCATGATTTAAGATCGCCATTAACAAATATAATCGGTTATTCAAAAGGAATGCTTGACGGTACTATTAATGAAGGATCATATAATAAATATTTGAATGTAATATTAGAAGAAAGTATAAGATTGAAAAAATTAGTAAATGATATTCTTGATTTATCAAAATTAGAAAGTGGTATTATTGAACTTAATAAAACAACTTTTGATATTAATCAAATAATTTTATCTGTTATTGAAAATTATGAAAACTTAATAAATAAAAATAATATAGAAATAAAAATTATATTTTCAGAAGAAAACAAGTATGCTTATGCAGATTCTGAATATATAAAAAGGGTATTAGATAATTTGATTTCTAATGCTGTGAAATTTACCCCAAAAGGTGGTTATATAAATATTTCAACAATTTATGAATTTAATAAATATAGTGTTATTATTAATAATTCCTTTGAAAAAATTGACAAGAGTGATCTTGTAAATGTTTTTGATAGATTTGTTAAACTTGATGGTTCTAGAGGAAAAGAAAAAATTTCTTCTGGATTAGGTTTGTCAATTGTAAAAGAAATTTTAAAGGTTCATGGCGAAAAAATATATGTTACTAGTGATGATAGTGGTGTAACATTTAAATTTACCATTTCTGTAAAAAAATAATTTGTTAACAAAAAGTTCATAATTGGTTAACAATATTGCTCTATACTATAGTTAGTTAAGAAATAGATTATAGGAAGGTGATAAAAATGGATGAAATGAAAAATGAATTAGAGAAAATTGAAGTTAAAGATGAAAAAGTAGAATTTGATTTTACATCAGATGAAGAAGATATTGAAATTGATGAAGTGAATTTTATAGACGATGAATCTGAAGTAGTGAATAATACTAAACACAAAAAGGCGACAAAGAAGAAATATAAAGTTAAAACTTTTACTAAAATTACAGCAATAGGACTTGTATTTTTTATTGTATTTGGTCTTTCTATAGGAATGGGTGTAGGATTTATTAATAATAAGTATTTTGCTAATAATAACGTTAAAGAGAACAATGTGGTGGCACAAAACGATAACTCACAAATAGTTAAAAATATTGTATTATCTCAAGAGGAAATGAATACGGTTCAAATTGTTGAAAAAATGTCGCCAAGCGTAGTATCTATCACTTCTAAAGTTAAATATAGAGATTGGTATAATAATGTAAGAACAAGCGAAGCTTCAGGTTCAGGTGTTGTTTTTAAAAAGGATCAAGATAAGATTTATATTTTAACAAATAATCATGTAATTGATAATTCAAATGAATTATTAGTTGAAATTATGAGTGATGATTTTCAAAAGGCTGAAATTGTTGGTAAAGATGAGCTTTCTGATTTAGCAGTAATTTCAGTAGCAAATAATGATAAATATAATAATATTCAACCTGTGGAATTTGCTGATTCAGATGCTCTTAAACCGGGACAGAAAGTTATAGCGATAGGTAATCCGCTAGGCTATAACAATACAGTTACAACTGGTGTAATAAGCGCGCTAGATAGAGATTTAAAAAGAAGTAACCCATTTAAATTAATTCAAACTGATGCAGCAATTAATCCTGGAAATAGTGGTGGAGCATTAGTTGATAGTAAAGGAAAATTAATTGGTATTAATACAATTAAAATTAGTGAAACTGGTGTAGAAGGCATGGGATTTGCTATTCCAGTCAATTCAATAGTTCCAATTATTGATGAATTATTAGAAAACGGCTTTGTATCAAGACCTTATTTAGGTATATATGGTAAAGAAGTTGATCAAAGCATGTCAGAACTTTATGAAATACCAATGGGAATATTTGTAAGTCAAATAGTTGAAAATTCAGGAGCTAATAATTCAGATTTGAAACCTAGAGATATTATTATTTCAATTGATGGTATAAAAACATTTACTATGGAAGATTTGACAAATGCTTTAGAGAACTATAAAGTTGGAGATACAGTTACTTTAAAAGTAATAAGAAATGGTGAAGATAAGAAAGAAATAAAAGTGAAATTAACTCAAAGAAATGAGAATTAATTCAGAGAGGATTAAAATTGAAAAAATAATCAAATTGATTTAGTTAATATTGATTTTATTCAAAAGATTAAAATTATTAAATAACATAAATTGAAATAGCTTTACGTTTTAAAATCAACGTTAAGGCTATTTTTTTTTGAAATTATTTTCATGAATTCATTTAAAGACACATAATTGTCACAATGCTCAGTTATATTTAATATATAGAAAATATTATGACTGGAGTGAAAAATGAAAAAAAATATAATTATTATAATTGTGATTGGGAGTTTATTACTAGGATTTGGAGGTTATATTATCTTTGGTAATGATTCTACTGAAAATACTGAAGTAATAAAATACTCATATGCAAATGTATCTGAAGGCGATATTTCCATTGATTTATTAGCGGATGGGCAAGTTGAAATTCCTATAAGAGAATATAGTTTTAATTCACAAGGTAAAGTTGATAGTATAAATGTTGACCTTTATCAAGAAGTTTTAGCTAATGATATTCTTGCTACTCTTAATACAGATGAATTAGAAAATGAACTGAATGAAGCAAAATTAAGTTTAGAAAATGTTATATTGGAAAAAGATATTAATGTTAATGAATATAATAATAAAATTACTAATTATAATTATCAATTATCAAGTTTAGAAAATATATATCAAGTAAATAAAGAGACGCTTGAAGATATGAAGATATTATCAGATGCATTTCCATTAAATGATATTGAAAAAGCTGAACGCGATTATTTAAATGCATTAAGTAATTATGAAAATTATAAATCGACAAATAAACCTGTTGCAAATATAGAAAGTGATGATATTGCAATTGAAAAGGCTAAAAATATAGTTGAGAAATTGGAATATGACATAGAAAATTCAACAATTAAAGCTTTAGAAGATGGTATAGTTATTGATATTAATATTGTTAATAATGAAAATATTTCTACATCTAAAGTTGCTTTGAAAATTGAAGAAGGCGATAAAGTTTATATTAAAACAAATTTACCTGAGATAGATATTCAAAGTATTTTTATAGAGCAAAAAGCATATATTGAAGTTGAAGCAATGTTAGGCAAACAAATTGAGGCTAAAGTAATAAATATTAATAGAGATCCAATTATTGATAATAACGGGATTGTTAATTATGAAGTTTTATTAGAATTGACAGATGAAAATAATGAGATTATGGATGGAATGACAGTTACTACTACATTTGTAATAATGGAAAAATTAAATGTAATAAGAATTCCGAATAAAGCAGTTAAAAAAGTAGGATCAAAACAGATTGTAACAGTATCTACTGGAGAAAAAACTGCTAAAGAAGTAGAAATAATTACAGGCTTAACAGATGGAAGATTTGTTGAAGTTTTAAGCGGATTAAATATTGGCGATAAACTAGTTTACGAGGAGTAGATAACATGAGAATAAGTGAAATACTACGTTCAGTTATTGCAAATATACTTTCAAATAAATTTAGAGTTTTCTTAACAACTTTAGGAATAATTGTTGGAACCGCAACTATAGTCTTAGTAATATCTATTGGAGTAGGTGGGCAACAATCAGTAGAAGAACAATTTTCAAAATTAAATGCTGATATTATAACTGTTATGGCAGGAAGAGGAACAACAACACAGCTTTCAGATGAAGATTTAGAATATGTTGAGGATAAATCGACATTGCTAAAAAATTCAGAAATTTTTCTTCAAGGTAATATTGTTGCAAGTTCTGGATATGAAGATTTTTCAGGTGGAGCACTTGGAGTAAATGAAGGCTTTTTAGAATTAAATAGTTTTACATTAGAATCAGGTTATTTTATTGAAGAGGAAGATGTAAATCGAAAGCAAAAAGTTATAGTACTTGGTTCTGAAGTTGCATTAACATTATTTGAAGATACAAGTTCAGCAATTGGGCAAGATCTTACAATAAATGGAAGAAGATATGAAATTGTAGGGGTATTAGAACAAAATGGTAAAATGGTAGGATTTTCATCTGCTGATGAAGCAATATTTTTCCCTTTTACAACTTATGAATCATATATAAGTGGGAAAAGTACGAAACCATCATTAATGCTACAAGCAAATTCGGTTGATGAAACAAAAATATTAGTAGAAGATATTACCAAAATTTTAGATATGAAATATATGTCAACTGGTGGAAATCCATTTATGATTAGAGATGCAGGTAGCGCATTAACAGCTGCTGAAGATTCTGCAAAAATGATGACAGTATTATTAACATCCGTTGCAGTAATAGTATTAATAGTTGGTGGAATAGGTATAATGAATGTATTATTCGTATCCGTTAAAGAAAGAACAAAAGAAATTGGAATATTAAAGGCTTTAGGAGCTAAAAGAAAAGTTATATTATTAATATTTCTTTTTGAGTCAATTGCTATAAGTATTATTGGTGCTGTTGTAGGAATAGGATTAAGTTTTATTATGATTCCTTTAATGAAATATTTTGAAATACCTGCAATACCATCAATAGGAGCATATTTATATGCAATTGCATTTGCAATGTTTACAGGTACGTTTTTTGGATATTATCCAGCGTTGTCAGCATCTAAATTAAAACCAATAGATGCATTAAGATATGAATAAATGGAGGTTAAAATGAATAGAAAATATACAACGATTATGATATTAACATTAGTATTAGTATTTATGTTAAGTGGGTGTGCAAGTGAAGAAACAAATGAAATTCAAATTGAGAAAATAGAAACAGTTGACGAGGTAAAAAACACTGAAAATGTTGTTGGTGAAAATTCAGATAAAGAAAGAATATCAGGAGAGATTAATAAAATTGTTGGAAATTATATAACGCTTGAACTTTATAATATGCCTGAAAGAGGTGCAAATAAAATTGAAAATGAGGATAATACAGAATCACCGTTAGTAAATACAGGAGCTCCAATCCCTGGTTCCGGTGGTGGCGGTGGCGGAAAGGGTGGCGGCGCAGGAATGAAAACATTAGAGAAATCTGGAGAGGCTATTGAAATTGTAATTCCTGTTGGAACTGTAATTAAATCTTTTGCTAATCCGGATATGACTTTTGAAATAGAAACATTATCAAAAGGAATGAGTATTACTGCTTTTATAGATTCAGAACTTACTGAAAAAGAAAAGGCTAATAACCCGGATTCAAATACTGTTTATGTTAGTGCTATAAATATTATCGAAAATAATTAAGGATGGAGATATGAAAGATAATTTAATTAGTCTAAAGAATATTAGAAAATCATATAAAATGGGTAGTTTGAATTTAGAAGTTCTTAAAGGGATCGATTTAGAGATAAAAAAAGGCGAATATGTTGCAATTTTAGGTTCTTCTGGTTCAGGAAAATCAACTATGATGAATATTATTGGATGTATAGATGTTAAAAGTGAAGGGATGTATTATTTAAATGGAGCGAGCATTGACGATATAGCTGAAGATGAATTAGCAACTATTAGAAATAGAGAAATTGGTTTTGTATTTCAAAAATTTAATTTAATTACTAAATTTGATATTTTATATAATGTCCAGCTACCCCTACTGTTAAAAGGTTTAAAAAAGAGCGAAACAATTGAAATTGCAACTAAATATCTTGAAAAGGTTGGTTTAGGAGATAGACTTAAACATAAACCTACTGAATTATCTGGTGGGCAGCAGCAAAGAGTTGCAATTGCAAGAGCATTAATATGTGAACCAGAAATAATTTTAGCAGATGAACCAACTGGAAATTTAGATTCACATTCAGGAGAAGAAATTTTAAAAATATTTAATAATCTTCATAATGAAGGCAAAACAATTATAATGATTACACATGATGAGCATATTGCGATGGAAGCTAATAGGATAATACGACTCAGTGATGGTTTAATTGAATCAGATATTCAAAATAAAACATCTGAAAAAGCAATATAGTTATTAAAACGACTTGACTTGAATTTAAAAGGAAGATATACTTAAACAAATTGAACGTTCATTCTAAAAATTCGGAGAAAAATATGACAATAAAAAATGATAATAAAAGAGAAATAATATTTGAGGCTGTACTGGTTTCAATAGCTAAATATGGATTAAATGCTCCTATATCTAAAATGGTAAAAGAATCAGGTATTAGCACAGGCATTTTCTATCATTACTTTGATAATAAAGAAATGATGATAGAGGAATTATATAAAAAATTAAAATATGATTTCTTAGAAGCATCATTGTGTGATTGTGATAAGAAATATACATATTATAATCAATTTCGTAAAATTTGGATAAATTCAGTTAAGTACCTTGTTGCTCATCCAAATACGCTTAAATTTTTTTGGCAGTTTGAGAATGCGCCACAACTTGCACCACAGTTAGATGCTATACATACTGAAAAAATTAACATCTTTGTTGATTTTATTAAAAAGGGTATTAGCGAAGGTATAATTAAAGATTTACCGCTTATTGTTATTTCTGATTTAACTATCGGAGTAGGTATGCAGATGGCAAAAAATGCTATTAATGGTGTAATAACATTAGATAGTGATTTAATGGAGGACTTAGTTGTAACTAGCTGGGATTCAATTAGAAAATATAATTAGAAATAAATGCTGTTCAATTATGGACAGCATTAAAAAAAACAGAAAAAGAATGAATGTTCATTCGAAAGGAGAGAAGCATATGAAAGGTCTTATTTGTTATTTTTCTACAACTGGAAATACAAAATTAGCTTGCGAACATATAAACTCTAAAATTGATAAAATAGAGTTTGACTATTATGATATTACATCATCAAATGAACCGAATTTTTCTGATTATGAATTGTTTGGGTTTGCAACATTTACGGATTATTTTGAACCAGGCAAATTAATGGTGAGGTATATGGAAAGTATTAAAGGAGATGGAAAACCGGCTTTTGTATTTAATACTTATGGACAAATGAGTGGCAATACATTAGGAAGTATGGCAAGGGCTATAAAGGAATCAGGGTTTAAATTAATCGAAGCTTATTCATTACATGTGCCAGAAAATTATCCTCCATTAATTTAAAATGGTACTACTAATGAAAATTATCCAACTGATAAAGAACTGGAAAGTTTTAATGAGTTTATGACAAATCTGAATGGAATAGCAGAAAAACTTATTAAAGGGCAAGTTGTTTCTGAAAAAACTGTTAAAAGAAGAGTTTTTTTCTCAATAGCTAAGAAATTAATGAGTAGTATGAATATGGAAGAAATGGGTGTTAAGAAAGTACATAAGGATCGGTGTACAAGCTGTGGTATTTGCTCAAAAGTGTGTCCTTATGATGCGATTGAAATGATTGATGGGTATCCTGTATTCGATGAATCTAAATGTGAATCATGTTATGCTTGTTTTAATAATTGCCCAACAAAATCAATCTATACAAAAAAACTAGATGGTATTGGCCATTATGCTAAGCCACATACTAAGTTAGTTCAAAAAATGAAATAAACAAATATTGTTGATAATAATTATAAAAAACACTAATATCGAGTGATTATTAGTGTTTTTTCATTTTTACTAAATTGTAATAGTTAAATAATGAAATTACTACAAAGGTCCAGCTAATAATTATAAAAGCTGTTTTAAGTGAATAATGATCTCCAATAAGTCCAATTATTGGAAAGAAAATTATCATACATAGACTAAATGCCATTGACATAAAAGATAAAATTGTTGCTCTGTATTCACTTTCAATTAATTTGTTAATATAATCATTTACAGCAATATATAATATACTTTCTCCAAGAGCTAGAAAAATATAGAAAATAATTTCATAATTGGTATAAGCTATTCCAAGTAGTGAAAAAGTCATAAATATTGGTATATACATTAAAATACCACGTTCTTTAATATATTTTTCTACAATATGCGTTTTACTAGCAGCAAATGCGGCAATTAAACTGGCGATTGATAAAATGAAACCAATTTTAAGTTCTGAGTATCCATTAAACTTGAAATAGTTTTGTAAATAGAAAAAGAAAGATGTTGCTACACTGCTCATAAGCATTGAAATAACAATTAAGTAACCAATTTTTCTTTGATCCCTGAATGTAGTTAAACTGTTTTTAATTTGATCTTTAATGGAAATAAAAAAATTTAATTTGATTTTTTCGTTATCTCTTTCTTCAATAATTGCTTCAGTAAAATTAAAAAAACCATAAACTAATGAAATGAATGCAATAATTATTGTTCCAACAAAAGCATAATTATAATTGAATTTAACAAGATAGCCACCTAAAATTAATGCAATGGTTGAACTAAGTTGATATGAAATTTCAATTTTTCCAAATATTTTCATATAGTTTTTTTCTTTTTTAAGTATTTTTAAGCTATCATAGATTAATGCTTCACCACTTCCAGATTCAAGGTTATATGATAAAGCTGAAAAAATAAATGATATTGCAAAAAATATAAAATGATCTGCAAATGCTAAAAGAACAATTGAAAATATAAAAACAATTCTACTTAATAATCTACTAACTTTTCTTCCGTAGATATCAGAAATTGCTCCTGTTGGTACTTCCATCAAAAATGATGTAATATGAAAAATCGATTCTAACATTCCAACTGCAAATAAACTTTGCCCTTTTGAAACTAAATAAATCATCCATAATCCTTGGGTTAAATTCATAGAATTGAAAAAAGTATATGCGTAATTACTTTTAATATTTCTATTCATTTTTTTATTAGATATTTCATTATTTACAGTTTTTAAATTTTGATTATTCATAATAACCCCTTTATACACTTTATAATTATAAATTAATTTATATGTTATTGCTATAAAAAAATTGAAATAGGAGCGATTCTCTGATACAATTTTATGAAAAGTAAAATGGGGTGATTTATGAAATTATTAAAAGATATTTTAAAAGGAATTAATAAAGGAGCTCCAATAGGTATTGGATACATTCCAATTGGAATAAGTTTTGGACTTATTGCAAAATCATTTGATATACCAGGTGAAATTGTAGTTTTAATGTCTCTAATAGTATATGCGGGAGCAAGTCAATTTATTGCTGTAAGTCTAATTCATGAAGGTGTAACGGTAATTGAAATAGTAATAACAACCTTCATAGTAAATTTAAGGCATTTTTTAATGACTGCTTCATTAAGTGAAAAAATAAAAAATAAATATAATAAATTTTGGCTTGCATTAATTGCTTTTGGAGTAACAGATGAAACTTTTGCATTAATATCAATGACTGAAAAAGAAAAACTTAATAAAGGGTTGATTTTAGGTATAAATTTAATTGCATATATTTCTTGGTCAGGTAGTACTTTTTTAGGCTTGATTTTAAGTAGTTCGCTTCCAGAAGCAATTCGAAATGGTATGGGTATTTCATTATATGCAATGTTTATTGCGCTATTAATTCCAAATATTAAAACAAATAAAACTTTGATGAAAATTACTGTAATAAGTTTATTATTTAGCAGTTTGTTATTTTATATACCTTTTTTGGGGAATAATATTTCTAGTGGATTTAGAATAATTATAGTAATAATTATTAGTTCATTAATTGGAGCCTATATGTTTGAAGAGGAGGTGGATAACATTGAATAAAATGTTATTAATTATATTTGGAATGGCTATAGTTACTTATATTCCTAGAATGCTTCCTTTGGTTTTTTTAAAAAGTAATGATAAAAATAAATTCTTAAAAAGATTTTTAAAATTAATTCCTTTTACAGCTTTATCCGCTTTAATTTTTCCGGGAATAATAAATTCAACAGGTAATCCGTTTTCAGCAATAATTGGAGGTTCTGTAGCGGTAGTATTAGCATATTTTAATATTAATTTAGTATTTGTAATAATTGCTAGCATTTCAAGTGTAGTACTTTTCAATATATTTTAAAATGAAAAAAGCACCTATTAAAATTAACAGGTGTTTTTATTGGGCTTTGAATAGGTGTGACAACCCATATAATACCCTACATATTGGTCTTTAACAGATATTTATCCCCGGTTTCTGTAATATAAGATCCGCTTCTTCCTTTTTTTATAACTATAAAATTTTCTTTTTCAAAAGTTTTAAGTGATTTTCTTAAATAATTCTCAGTAATTTTTATATCTCTATTTCTTAATGATTCAAGAATATGTTTTCTTCCAGCAGTTTTTTTAATTTCATTTAAAAACTTAATTGTTTTTAATATTTGATAAGTTAAATCTTCATTAAAAAGTTCGTTAATAATTGAAAATTCATTGATATTATTCTTATTGTTTTCTTGTAAATTACTGATTTCGCTAACTAAGTAGCTTGGTAGTGAATCGGCATTGATTTCACTAGTTTCTGCAAGTGTTGTAACGTATTTTGCAACATTATTTAATTCTCTAATGTTTCCTGGCCAATCATAGTTTTTTAATAAAATCGAACATTTTTCACTGCATTTAAATTTATTATTTGTAAAATGATTTAATAAAATTTGAATATCACTTTTTCTATCTCTAAGTGGTGGAAGTTCAAGTGAAAATACATTTAACCTATAGAAAAGATCTTTCCTAAAATTTCCGTTTTTAATCATTTCCATAGGATTTTTATTAGTTGCTGCTATAACTCTAACATCAATATCAATAATATTTTCAGAACCAATTGGCGCAATTTGTTGTTCTTGCAATACTCTTAAAAGTTTTGATTGTAAATGGTTAGGCATATCTCCGATTTCATCTAAAAAGATAGTTCCGTTATTTGCTTTTTCAAAAAGACCTTTTTTACCTGCTTTAGAAGCACCGGTAAATGAACCTCTCTCATAACCAAATAATTCGCTTTCTAATAAATTTTCAGGTATTGCTGCTCCATTTATAGCGATAAATGGTTGGTTTTTCCTTGAAGAAGCATTGTGAATAGCTTGTGCAAGAACTTCTTTGCCTGTACCACTTTCTCCTGTAATTAAAACAGTTAAATCAGTTTTAGCAATTTTATTAGCAATTTTTATTATTTTTTTCATTTCTTTTGATTCGCTAATAATATCTTTAAATTCATATCTTGCAATATGTCCTTTTTGTCTTAATTTCTGACTTAAATTTTGCTCAAGTTTTTTAATATAAGTAACTTCTTGAAAGTTAAAATACATTTTAACTTTTTTATCAAAATGAATAATATCTTTTTTTTCAAAGTTGATATATTTTTTCTTAAAAGTAATTAAATCTTCATAAAAATCGTGACTATAACTAGCTTTAAAATCAATTTCGTTAATAACATTGTGAAGAAACTGATCTTTAATAGTTGAATAAATATTGAAAATTTCTTTGAATTTTTTATTTGCAATAATAATTTTACCATTAGTATCTGTTAAAAGTATTCCATCATGTGAAAGGTCAAGAAGATAATCAAGTTCCTCAGTACGAGTTAGTAAGGCATCATAATTTTCTCTAATTGCATAGTTTGTACTATAAATTTTTTGATAATAATTATATAAATTTTGTTGAATCTGTTTTGTATTTATTTCTAAATGATTAATAATTAAAAGCATTGTAGGAATATCTATTACTCTATCTTCAAGATTAAAAATGTTTTCTATATAATTTGGAATGAATTCTGGTTCTGAAGGTGAAATCGCATAATTTATATGATGATAATCTTTTCCATTTTCAAAAGGAATTAAATTTATATGTTTAACACCTATACTATATAAAGTTGATACAGATTCAAGTACTGTTTCAATATTGTCATTTACAACTAAAACATCAGTATTCTCTGGTATTGAAGAAAGCTGTTCAATGGAACTTTTTAAAAATGTTCTATTTGCAACGATAATATTATTTTTATCATTCACATAATTTTTTATTTTAAAAGCTCTACTCCTTGCCATAATGATAATTAAATCCTCATTGATTTTATTATTAGAATTTAAAGTATCTATATAGTAATTGTTTATATTAACTGTATCAGCTAAAATTTCATTAATATTATTTTTTATGATTATCCCTACATTACTAGGTCTATTGTTTTTTTTCATTGAGTCAGTAACAATTGCAATTGATTTCATAATATTCTCCTTTGTAAGTACTTATTTTATCACAAATTAAAAATTGATTAAAGAAAATGTTACAATTTGGAAACAATTGGAATGTAATTTGCATTATATTAGATTGAGGTGACAAAATGAAAAATATAATAAAGTTAAAAGATTTTTTAAAAAACAATATATTAACTAATCTAAAAATAAATGAATCTCAAACTAAGGCTCTTTATTTTGTAAACACTTTAAATATTGAAAAAAATAATTATGAAAAAGAAGTTATTGTATTAGAGTTTAAGACTTTAAAAACTAATAAAATGGAACTTCCTTTTATACCAGATGATTTTTATTTTAAAGGTGATATGATTATATTTAAAGTTATAAAAAAAGATAACACTCTTTTTTACAGTTATAATGAGGATATCGAAGAAATTATAAATATTCCATTTGTAGTAAATGATATTGCTTTTAGTGATGAAGAATTCTATTTTATATCAGAAATTCAAAAATTTGATTCGAAGACAATAATTAAATGTAGTAAAACAGGGCCTTTCTATGAAAACGGTAAAGGAATTGTTGGAAATAGTATAGTAAGTTTATTTAAATCAAGCATGGATGTAAAAGATATTTCTTTAATTACTTCACTTGACATGGATATTGATCAAATTGACTTTGATCTTAAAAATAATAGGATAATGTTTACAGCTTTTGATGTTAAAAAATTAAAAGCAGTTAAGTCAAATGTATATAGTTACAATATTTTATCTCAAGAGATAAAACTTCATACTGAGAATAATTATAGAATAAGTTATATTAAATCAATGGATAAAAATAAAATGATTTTTACGGGTGTTAATTTAAACGAAAGAAGCAGAAATGATAACCAGCAGCTTTATTTAGTTGATGAAGCAAAAGGAAATGTTAAAAGACTTGGCGATTATGTTGATTTAAGTAATGAAAATCCAAGTATTGTTACGGATAGTATTTTTTCAACTTCAAAGCCGATAAAAAAATATAATAATGAGTTTTATTATTTGCGAGTTAATAGAGATAGAGAAATGCTTTATAGAATAAATCTTAATGGAGAAATTAGTGAAATATATACTGGGTTAAAAGTGATTAATAGTTATGAAGTTGTTGATAATGGAATTTTATTGATTGGTCTAAATGATTTAAAATTACATGAACTTTATTTTTATAGTAATGGAAATTTAAAACAAATTTCAAATTATAATAAATGGTTAGAAAAATATGAGTTATCTAAACCAAAGAAATTAAATTTTGATTATAAAGATGTTGCATTTGATGGATATGTATTTAAACCAATTTCATTTGATGAGAATAAAAATTATCCTGCAGTACTTATTATTCATGGTGGACCCAAAATGATATATTCTGATGTATATTCACATGATGTTCAGTTATTATGCTCTAAAGGTTATTTTGTATTTTATTTTAATCCTATGGGTAGTGATGGACGAGGGGATGAATTTGCAAATATTAGAGGGTCATTTGGTAAAAAACCATTTAAGCAATTTATGAAATTTACTGATGAAGTGCTAAAGAAATATAAAAGCATTGATGAAAAAAGGCTTGGTGTTACAGGTGGTTCATATGGTGGATATATGACTAATTATATTATCGGTCATACTAAAAGGTTTTCTGCAGCAGTTTCAGAAAGAGGAATTAGTAGCATGATGACAGCTTTTACATCATCTGATATTGGATATAAATTTATTTATGAATATATGGGAAATAATGATACTCCATGGAATAATATGGATGCATATATTGAAGAATCGCCAATTACCTATGCAGATAATGTAGAGACACCTACTTTATTTATACATGGTAAAGATGATTACAGATGTCATTATACTGAATCATTAAATATGTATTCGGCATTAAATTATTTAGGAGTTGATTCAAAAATTTGCTTATTTGATGGCGAGCACCACGGTCTAGTTGTTAGTGGTAAGCCTCAAAGTAAAGAAAGAAGATATAGTGAAATGATAGATTGGTTTGATAAATATTTAAAAAGGGGGTGATATATGGAATCAATAAAGTTATTAAAAGAATTAGTTAAAATTGATTCATCTTCTGTTTTAAAAGCTAATGAAGCAATTGATTATTGTAAAAATTATTTAAAAGAAAATGGAATAGATGGAGAAATCATAATTAACAATGGTTATAAAAGTTATGTATCAACAATAGGTGAAGGAGAAAAAACATTAATTTTAAATGGTCATCTTGATGTTGTTTCTGCTAAATCATCGCAATTTAATCCAATTGAAGAAAATGGCAAGTTAATTGGAAGAGGCACAGCAGATATGAAAAGTGGTTGTGTTGCTATGATGCAAGCTATGATTAAACTTAAAGATGAGAATTTAAAAAGTAAAATAATGCTTCAATTAGTATCAGATGAAGAAACTGGTGGTGTTAATTGTACTAAACATTTAGTTGAACAAGGATACTTGGGAGATTTTGTAATATGTACTGAACCTACAAATCTTAAAGTTTCAATTCAATCAAAAGGAATTGTAAGAATGGATATTGTATCATATGGTGTTTCTGCTCATGGCTCTCGTCCATGGGAAGGGAAAAATGCAATTTTAAAGTCAATTGAGAATTTTAATAAAATTAAAGAATTAGAAATTATGAATATAGGGTCAGATTTTTATAAAGGAACTTCAGTAAATCTTGCAGTAATAAATGGTGGTGATATTTATAATAGAGTACCTGATAAATGTACTATTGGGCTTGATATTAGATATGTTCCACATTTAGATCCAAAAGAAATAATTAAAAGTATTAAAGATGTAGTTCAAGGAGATGTAGAGGTAAGTGCAACAGAACCAGGGGTTTATGGAGTCCCAGATGATTCAAATATTAAATTATTAAGTGAGTCATTAATTCGTGTTTTTCCTGATTCAAAAGTAGAGTATGTTGCTCAACATGGAGGATCAGATGGAAGGTATTATGCTGAAAAAGGAATACCAGTTGTTGAATTTGGTGCAATTGGTAATTACTGGCATGGTGATGATGAATATGTGGAAATTGAATCGGTTTATAAACTTGAAGAAGTTTTAATTGATTTTATAAGAAGATATTAAAAGGCGGGGCCTTTTAAAATATAAATATAAATATAAAGGAGATGTAAAAATGTTAAAAAGATTATTGGCAATATCATTAATATTGGTTTTAGTATTAGGAACTTTGGCGGGATGTTCAAAACCTGCTGAGCCAACAGCTACAGAAGAAAAGCCAGCAGCTACAGAAGAAAAAGCTGCAGTATCAAAAGCAGAAGAACCAAAAGTAGAGGTTAAAGATGAAATAGCTATAGCTCTTGATTCAGATATTACTTCATTAGATCCACAAGGACATAATGATACAAAATCAGAAGCTGTTTCTTTCTTATTATTTAACAGATTATTCAGATTGAATACTGATTTTGAAGTAGTTCCAGATTTAGCAGAGTCTTGGGAACAACCTAGTGACACTGAATGGGTTATCAAAATCAAAGAAGGCGTAAAATTTAGTGATGGAACTGAAATGACATCTGAAGATGTTAAATTTAGTTTAGAAAGATCACAAGGAATGCCAAAAGTTAAGCATGTACTTGCTGAAGTAGAATCAATTGAAATAGTAGATAAATATACAGTTAAACTTACTACAAAATCAGCATTTGCACCTTTTTTATATTCTTTAGTTCATGCAGGAGCTTCTATTTTACCAAAAGCTTATGTTGAATCAGGTGATGAATTTGTTAACCCTATAGGATCAGGTCCATATACATTTGTTGAATGGGTATCTGGAGATAAAGTAGTTTTAGAGAAAAACGAAAATTATTTTGATAAAGAAAATATGGGTCAAACTTCAAAAATTACTTTTAAGGTAATTCCAGAAGGCGCTTCAAGAACTATAGCTTTAGAAACTGGAGAAGTTGATGTTGTACAAGCGTTACAAACTATGGATATTAATAAAATTGTTGATAATGATGATTTAACTTTATATGAAGAACCATCTACACGTGTCGATTTTTTTGCAATGAATAATGAAAAAGCACCATTTGATAATAAATTAGTTAGACAAGCAATCAATTATGCAATTGATAAAGAAGCTATAATGATAGTTGCTATTGATGGAGCAGGTACTGCTGCTGAATCTGTATTAGCACCATCAATGCTTGGATATAAAGCTGCTGATTATGAATTTAATCCTGAAAAAGCTAAAGAATTATTAGCAGAAGCTGGATATCCAGATGGATTTGATATGACAATTTGGACATCAGGAGATGATAGAAAAAGAATAGCTGAAATTATTCAATCAAATTTAATGGAAAGTGGAATTAATGCAACTATAGAAATGTATGAATGGGGTACTTTTATTGATGTATGTATGAAAGGTGAAGAAGAGTCATTAATTTTAGGTTGGACTTCTAACCCAGATCCAGATTCAACATTAACACCACTTTATTATTCAGAGAATATTGGTGGAATGAATTTCTCAAGAATTAATAATGAAAAACTTGATAATTTAATTGTATCAGCAAGAGAAGAATTAGATTTAAATAAACGTATTGAAATATACAATGAACTTCATGAGTATATTATGGATGAAGCTCCAATAGTTCCATTATTTGTTAAAAATAACGTTGTTGGCGCAAACGCTGGATTAAAAGGTGTTGAATTAAGCCCTCAAGGTTTATGGAATATTGAAAAGATTCACTATTAAAAACAATCAATAACAATAATTAATATTAATAATACAATCCAGTATTTTTTACTGGATTGTGTTTATTAAAGATTGGAGGCATTATGTTTAAGTATATTTCAAGAAGGTTTCTGATGCTTATTCCAGTTATGTTAGGTGTTACATTTTTAGTGTATTTTATTATTAGTTTAACGCCTGGAGATGCAGCAGCAATGATACTTGGAAATGGAGCCACAGAAGAATCAATAAAAGAACTTCGTGAAGAAATGGGTTTTAATGACCCAACAATTGTGCAATATGCAAATTATATGAAAGATCTTTTAACAGGAGATATGGGAACTTCATATTCAACAGGGAAATCAGTAGCTGGAGAAATTGGGCAACGTTTCCCAAATACATTTAAATTAACTTTTTCAGCAATATTCATAGCAATATTAATTTCAATTCCAATAGGAGTAATTTCTGCCACAAAGCAATATTCAATATTTGATAATGCAGGAATGATTTTTGCTTTAATTGGGATTTCAATGCCATCATTTTGGACAGGTCTTATGTTAATAATCGCATTTTCTCTTAACCTTGGATGGTTTCCATCAAGTGGAATGGATGGAATACGAAGCTTAATTTTACCAGCATTTACTTTAGCTATTGCTTCTACGGCTAGTATTACTAGAACAACTCGTTCATCAATGCTAGAAGTTGTAAGACAAGATTATATTAATACTGCAAAAGCAAAAGGTGTTAGTAAAAAGGATGTAATTAGAAAACATGCTCTTAGAAATGCACTTATTCCAGCGGTAACAGTTATTGGATTAGAATTCGGAATTTTATTAGGTGGAGCGGTTTTAACTGAAACTGTATTTTCATGGCCTGGTATTGGAAGGTTGATGGTTGAATCAATTCAAAGAAAAGATACTCCTATGGTTCTTGGATGTGTTATTGTATTTGCAGTAGCATTTAGTGTAGTTAATTTGATAGTTGATATTTTGTATGCTTATATTGATCCAAGAATAAAAGCAAATTATAATTAGGAGGTGTTATATGAGTCAAAAACATGAAAATGAGAATATTAAAGGCATTATGGATATTAAAAAAAGAAGTCAATGGGCGGATATATGGCACCATTTTAAGAAAAATAAGGCTGCAATAGTAGGTATGATGTTAATTGTACTTTTTGTATGTCTCGCATTATTTGCACCATTAATTGGTGATTATCAAGATGATGCATTAAAAATGAATATTCGTGAAAGGTTACAATCACCAAGTGCAGATCATTGGTTTGGAACTGATGAATTTGGTCGCGATATTTTTATTAGAATTGTATATGGAACAAGAATATCTTTATTTGTAGGAATTATTTCAGTTAGTATTGCGTTATCAATTGGGGGTTTTTTAGGTTCTATTGCAGGATATTATGGTGGTAAAATAGATAATGCAATTATGAGGGTTTTAGATGTTATTTTAGCAATACCAGCAATATTATTAGCAATTACTATTGTAGCAGCTTTAGGGGCAAGTATTATAAATTTAATGATAGCAATTGGAATTGCAAATATTCCGGGTTTTGCTAGAGTTGTTAGAGCTGCAATATTAAGCGTAAAAGATCAAGAATATATAGAAGCAGCAAAAGCAATCGGGGCAAAAGACCATACTATAATTTTAAAACATGTATTGCCAAATTCAATGGCTCCAATAATTGTTTTTTCTACATTAAAAGTAGCAACTGCAATTATGGCAACGGCTTCACTTAGTTTTATTGGATTAGGTGTGCAACCTCCTACGCCTGAATGGGGTAGTATGCTTGCTGGAGGAAGAGCTTATATTAGAGATTATATGTATATAGTATTATATCCTGGATTAGCAATTGTACTTTCAGTTTTATCACTTAATTTAATTGGTGATGGCTTAAGAGATGCATTAGATCCAAAGTTGAAATAGGGGTGATTGATTTTGAATAATAATATTTTAAATATTGAAGATTTAGTAATTAGATATGTTACAGAGGATGGTATTGTTGAAGCTGTAAATGGTGTAAATATTAAAATTGAAAAAGGTAAAACTTTAGGTTTAGTTGGAGAGACTGGTGCAGGTAAAACTACAACAGCACTTTCAATTTTAAAATTAATACCTGACCCACCGGGAGAAGTTGTTAAAGGAAATATATTGCTAGATAATATTGATATTATGAAAGCAAATGAAAGTAAAATGGAAAAAATTCGTGGCGAAGTGGTATCAATGATTTTTCAAGATCCGATGACTGCACTTAATCCAGTAATTACTGTTGGCGATCAAATTGCAGAAGCAATTTTTATTCATCAGAAGGTAACTAAAAAAGAAGCTAATAATAAAGCTAAAGAAATGCTTGAAATGGTAGGTATTCCTGGGAATAGATTAAATGAATATCCTCATCAATTTTCAGGCGGAATGAAACAACGTGTAGTAATTGCAATTGCTTTATCTTGTAGTCCGAAATTATTAATTGCTGATGAACCGACAACTGCACTTGATGTTACAATTCAAGCTCAAGTACTTGAACTTATGAGAGAACTTAAAAAGAAATTTCAAATGTCAATGTTAATGATTACACATGATTTAGGAGTTGTTGTTGAAGTTTGTGATGATGTTGCAATTATGTATGCAGGTAGAATTATTGAACAAGGTACGTTAGAAGATATTTTTAGAAGTACTAAACACCCTTATACTGAAGGACTGTTTAATTCAATCCCAAATATTGAGGATAGAAAAGCAAAATTGAAACCAATTAGAGGATTAATGTCAGATCCATACGATTTACCAAAGGGGTGTGCATTTTGTGATCGTTGCGATTATCAAATGGAAATATGTAAAACAAAAAAACCTGAAAAAGTATATTTTTCTGATACTCATTTTGTAGAATGTCATTTATATAATGAAAATAAAGATTTTAAATTGAATAATGGTAGAAAATAGAAAGGAGATATTAAAATGTCAGAGATAATATTAGAAGTAAAAAATTTAAAAAAATATTTTGATACTCCAAGAGGCAAATTACATGCAGTAGATGATATAAATTTTAGCATTGAAAAGGGAAAAACTTTAGGTTTAGTTGGTGAATCCGGATGCGGAAAATCAACTACTGGGAGAGTTATTTTAAGACTCTTAAATGCTACTGATGGAGAAATAATTTATAAAGGGAGAGATATTAGAAACTTAAGTAAGAATGAAATGAGAGAATTAAGAAAAGAAATTCAAATAATATTTCAAGATCCTTTTTCATCACTTGATCCACGTATGACGGTAAGTGAAATTATTGAAGAACCAATAAAACTAAATAAATTGATAGTTGATAAAGAAAAAAGATTTGAAAGAGTTGTTGAATTAATGGATCTTGTAGGTTTATCAAGAAGATTAATTAATACTTATCCTCATGAACTTGATGGAGGAAGAAGGCAAAGAATTGGAATTGCAAGAGCTTTAGCTCTTAATACAAAATTTATTGTTTGTGATGAGCCAGTTTCAGCACTTGATGTTTCAATACAAGCTCAGATACTTAATTTATTAAATGAACTTCAAGAGAAATTAAAGCTTACTTATATTTTCATTACACATGATTTATCTGTAGTAAACCATTTTTCAGATGATATTGCAGTAATGTATTTAGGAAAACTAGTTGAAAAAGCATCTTCTGAAGATCTTTTCAATAATCCAATTCATCCATACACACAAGCTCTTTTATCAGCAATACCAAGAGCTTCTCTTGACAATAAGAATGAAAAAATTATTTTAAAGGGTGAAATTACTTCACCGATTAATCCTAAAAATAACTGTCGATTTGCTGATAGATGTAATTATGCTACAGATATTTGTAGAGAAAAAGAACCGGAACTTGAAGAGGTTATTCCAGGGCATTTTGTAGCTTGCCATATTTTTAAAAAATAATATAATTCTATTTATTAAAGATTTTTGATTAGTATAAAATGCTAATCTTTTTTTGTATAAAAAGAAGAGTTTGTCTTTACAAATTGTTTACAAAACGCAAATTATTGTTTATAATATTGTTTATAGGGTATAAAAAAAGCGAAGAATAAATTTCCTTTGTTAATTATATATAAGGTAATTATATCGTTAGGATATTTTTGATCAACAAATTAGGAAACAGAGATTTATTAGTTAGAAGTATAACTTTTTTATGTTTTTCAAAAGAGTACTATGCTTTTAATTAACTAATAATATCTCTATATAACTATTATAAAGAGGAGATAAATAATGAAGAAAAAAATGAGCATTAAATTTTTAAGTGTTCTTTCAATTTTAATATTATTACTAATTGCTATTATTGTGTCTACTGCTATATCTTTTATAGGTATGAGATCAAGTATTGGTGACATTACTGATAAGATTAAAGTTGAAAGTGATAAAATGGAAGTGACATCGAAAGATGAACTTATTGATGTTGCTCTTAATGGAACTACAGATCAAATGGATGCAGTAAGTGATGCAGTAAGAAATTATTTTAGAGATGCTGAAATTGCTACTAAAATCATTTCTGGAGATATCAATACAAGAAAAATTTTGGAAGCATCTGAAGATGAAGGAAATGTTTATGGGAAAGGGTTAAAAAGTGCTTTAGTAAATGCACACGCTCAATCAAATGGATCAATAATGTTCTTATATGTTGGTTATGAAGATGGACAAACTTATACTGCTACAGGCTGGGAAACACCTGAGTATGATCCTCGTACTAGACCATGGTATCAGGATGCAATGAAAAGCAAAGGCAAACTTATTTGGACTGATCCATATATTGATTTTGCTACTGGTGAATTAATTATTTCAGCTGCAATATCTGTTGAAGATATTAATGGAAAATCAATAGGAGTAGTAGGTGCTGATATAGCTATGATATCAGTACAAAAATTATTAGAAGAATATCAAATTGGTGAAACAGGATATATTTTTGCAGCTGATAAAGAAGGAATTATGTTTTATCATCCTACAGATGCTGGAAAAACAGACCCCGAAAAATTTGAAAAAATTGGAAAGCCAGTATCAACTGATATAGCTAGAGAATATGCTCAAAGTGATGAGAAAGAATCAAAAATTCTTAGATATGAATATAAAGGTGATAATAAAGTTGCAATAGCTTCAAAAGTTCCGGATATAAACCTTGCGCTTTTTGCTTCATATAAATTAACTGAATTTGACGCAATTACTAAAAATACAGCAGATTCTTTTGATAATCTTGAAAATCATATAGAAAGCGCAATAAAAATTAATCAGAAAAAAATAATCAAAAATGTTATGATAACAGCTGTAATATTATTAATTGTGTTAGGTTTTATTACGACTATAGTTGTAAATAAAATAACTAATCCAATTAAATTGATTTCAGAAAACATCAAAAAACTTTCAGAAGGAAAATTAAATGAAAAAATTGAAATTCATGCTCCTACAAGTGAAATAAATGAAGCTGTTTTGGGACTTAAATTATTACAAACTGAGTTTAGTGGAATGATAACTAATGTTGTAGATCTTTCAAACGAAATAGGGGAAGCGACAGTGGAATTATCAAAAAAAGGTTTTGAACTTGAAGAAATTTCTGAAGCTGTAGTATTAACCGTTGGAGAAATTGCTCAAGGCGCTACTAATCAAGCAATGGATTCAGAAGAAAGTTCAAGATTGATGCAGGGTTTATCATCAGAAATTAATAAATTAACTGATTATAATGTTGAACAAGTTTCAGAAACTAATAAACTTGACGAAAATACTGATAAAGGTGTTAAAGCCATTGAAGATTTAAATTTAAAAGCAATTAAATCTACTGAAATTATTAATGAAACATCAAACAAAACGTATGAATTATCAGAAGCAATTGAATCAATAACAGGTATTACTGATACAATTTCAAGTATTGCTGAACAAACTAATTTATTAGCGTTAAATGCTTCTATTGAAGCTGCTAGAGCTGGAGAAGCAGGACGTGGTTTCTCAGTGGTAGCAGATGAGATTAGAAAATTATCTGAGGAAACTGCAAGCGCAACTAGACAAATTACAGATATGATAGTGACAGTTAAACAAACCTCTGAGCTTGTATTAAAATCAGTGGGTTCAGTTGAAAAAATTAATGATGAACAAATTAAAGCTTCAGAAAATGTAAATAAAACATTTAATGATATTAGAAATTCTTTAAATAATATTGTAAATATGATTAATGAATCAACTAATAGAATCTATGATATTAATAAACAGAAAGAATTGGTGTTTAATAAAATTCAAAATATTGTTGCAGTAACTGAAGAAACTGCAGCTGCTTCTGAAGAGGTTAGTGCTTCAATGGAAACACAAAATGAATCCGTAAAAATTGTTTCTACTTTAGCAGAAAATTTAGATAAAAAAGTAGAAGAATTAAATGAAAATCTAAGTAAATTTGAAATATAAATTTATTATACTATTTAAGCCAGCAAATTATTTTATTTGTTGGCTTTTTTATTGAAATCGTTGCAAAAGTCACAGGTTCAAAAATAGTAATATGATAAACTAAGGTTGTTAAATAATAAACTATTGAATTGAAAAGGAGAAAAATAATATGATTGAAAAAGTGTTGAAATATTATACTGGTGATGAAACAAAAGTAGAAAAATTAATAATGGATGAAAATATTAACTATATTCATATGACTTTTGAAAATGGCGAAGGACTTCCTGAACATTTTTCAAATTCAAATCTTTATATGACGGTATTAAGAGGAAATCTTTCCATTCAATTAAATGATCAAGAAGATCATATATATGAAAAAGGAAGTATTTTGCAAATTCAATTTAATGTAAAGATGAATGTAAGAAACAAGCATGACGAGATCTTGGAACTTCTTGTAGTAAAAGCTCCTGCTCCAAAAAATTATACTGAATAAAAAAATGCCTTAAGGCATTTTTTATTTTTAATTATAATAATTCAAGTTTTATTGCATCTATGTTTAATATATAAATATATTTTTTATCGTAATTAATTATGTTTTCATTTTTCATTTTTATGAGTTCTCGTGAAAGTGAAGGTCTTGGAATTGCAAGGGATTCAGCAAGTGTTTCCTTATTCATTCCAATATCAATTTTTAGATCTTCATTTTTTTTATACTTTTTTAAAATAAAGTAGCAAATTTTTTTCCTTATAGATTGAAGTGCAAGTATTTTTACTTTATCGTTTAAAAGAGTAATTCTATTAGAAAGAATTTTCATAAATGAAGTTGTTAATTCTGTATTAATACTAAAAGCTTTAATTAAATTTTTTTTTGAAATTATAAGTGTTTTAGTATTTTTTTCTGATGCTGTTACTGAGATTGGATATTTATTAAGATCAGAAAATATCAATCCTTCACCAAAAATATTTCCTTTAGTAAAATGTAGTACTCTAAAAATTTTTCCAGATGATGAAATAGATTGAATATTTATCTCTCCTTCAAGTATAATATTAACTTCATCACAAATATCATTTTCCCAATAAATGTTTTCATTCAAATCGAATTTTTTTATTTGGTAATCAATATTATTAAAAATTTCTTCAAGTGATTTTAAATCAACGTTTTTAAATAAAGGACATTTTTTAAGTGTATAGTAATATTCTTTCATTTTATTATCCTTTCTCTATGTTTGGTACCATATGTTACATACAAATTTGATTATCTAAATTATACTATAATTAACCTAATAATGAAACTATTAAAAATTTGAAAGGAAATAGAAAAATATGGGTACAATAATATTAATGGGAGTTGCTTTAACTCTACTTTTAATATCTTTCTTTAAAAACAGAAAAAAAACAAAAAAAAGTATAATAGTAGCTAAAAAAATGTTATTCGAAACAATAATAAATGTAACTGGCTTACTTTTACTTATTAGTTTGGTACTTGCATTAATACCAGATGAATTAATTAAGAGTCTTCTTGGAAATAGCAGTATGTTTTTAAGCGGATTATATGGAGCAATGATTGGAACGGTAACGATAATTCCTGCATTTGTTGCATTTCCACTAGCTAATTCAATGATGGAAAGTGGAGCAAATTTTGTGGCTATAGCTGCATTTATCACAACATTAACAATGGTTGGCTTTGTTACTTTACCAATAGAAATTGAACATTTTGGTAAAAAATTTGCATTTTATAGAAATGGTTTAAGTTTTGTTTTAGCGCTAGTTATAGCATTGGGAATGGTGATTATGTTATAATGAAAAAAAATAAAAAGTTTAAAATATATTTTATTGTTTTATTTTTTTACGTAATTGTATTTTTTATTAGTAGAGAAAAGTTTTTCGAAGCTATTAATAGTTTTTTTCTTGTATTAAAAGATATGCTACAAGTTTTGCCACCGGTAATGATTCTTTCGGGATTAATAAGTGTGTGGGTACCAAAAGAAATTATAACTAAGAACTTTGGAAAAAGTTCTGGACTTAAAGGAAAATTAATTTCAATATTTATAGGGTCTGTTTCAGCTGGACCTATTTATGCAGCATTCCCACTAACACAAACTTTACTTTATAAGGGTGCAAGTGTTGAGAATGCGATAATAATTCTTAGTTCGTGGGCAGTTATGAAAGTACCAATGCTTATAGTTGAAGCAAAATTTTTAGGAATGCCGTTTGCAGTTTCAAGATATTTATTAACACTACCTGGAATATTAATTATGGGATATTTTGCCAGTAAATTAATATCGAGAAAAGAAGTGCTTGATAGTATCGATTCATTAAGTGGTAGAGTATTAGAAATTGAAGAGATATTACCAGGATTTAATTGTAGTGGGTGTGGATATTCAAATTGTAGTGAATATGCTGAAGCAATATTTTATAATAATGAAATAACTTCAAAATGTGTAAAACAAAGGGAAGAAGTTAAAATTAAACTTAATGAATTATTAAGTGATGAATAAATGAATGGAGATAGAATGAAAAAAATAATTGGAATAGTTGTTTTAGTTGTTATAGTAGTACTTCTTTTAAATAATATTGTTGAAATTCCATTTTTAAATGCGAATGAGAATGTTGTTGAAGAAATTAAAAAAGATTTAGGAGTACCTGTAAGAACTACAAAAGTTGAAAAAGATGATGTTAATGATAGTTTAAATTATCTTGGAAATTTGATTGCTAATGAAACTGGTACTGTTTCTTCAAAATATGGTGGTTATGCAAGTGAAGTATATATTGAAAATGGAGATATTGTAGAAGTTGGACAAAAAATGATAAAGCTTGATGACAAAGATATTAGTATTAATATTGAAACTATTAAAATTAATTTATCTCAAGCAAAATTGAATTATAGCTTTATTGAAAGTAATTTTGAAAAAACAAAAGAGTTATATGAATCTGGCGCATTATCAAAAGCCGCATATGATAAAAATTTATATGAATTAAATATGGCTGATTATAAAGTAAAAGAAATAGAAATGAATTTAAAATCACTTTATTCAAAAAGAAATGATATGATTATTAAAGCTCCAATTTCTGGAAAAATAAGAGGATTACATCATGTAAAAGGTGATATGATTCAACCTGGAATGCCTTTGTATATGATAGATGATATTAATTCATTATATGTTGAAGTTAAAATGCCGGAATCAGATTTAAATAAATTAAATGTTGGATCAAAAGTTAATTTAGGTTTTAGTGGTAAAGTAATTGAGTCTGTTGTATATTCAATGCCAGATATGATTAATGAAAAAACAAGAATAGGTCTTCTTAAAATAGGACCAATAGATAGTACGGATATTAATAATATTATATTAGATAGTACTGTAAATGTTGAATTTATAGTAGATACTTTTTCTGAAGTACTTATAGTTGAAAAAAATGCTGTAAAAACTATTGGGAATGACAATATGGTTTATGTTATTGAAGATGGAAAAGCAATAGAAAAGAAAGTAGAAATTCTTTTTACTAAAAATAATAATTTTGTGGTAAATGGAGACATAAAAGCAAATGATATAATTGCCAGCTCAAATCTAAAAGCATTATATGATGGAGTGGAAATAATGCTATTTGAGGAGGTAAATTAAATTGAATATAGGTGAAAGTGCAGTAAAAAATAAGTATTTAGTTATTTCTTTTATAATTGTAATAATTATATTTGGTGTATTTGCTAAAATGACTTTGCAGACACAATTGGCACCTGATACCAATGCTCCAAGAGTTACAGTTATGGCGAAATATCCAGGAGCTACGGCTCAGGATGTAAGTGAAAATCTGGTTAAGCCACTTGAAGAGAGTTTTGGTAAATTAGAGGGAATTTCTAATATTAAATCAGATTCTATGGATAATATTGGAATAGTACATTTGTTCTTTAAATATGGTACTGATGTAGATAGTGCAGCAATAGATGTACAAAATACAATAAGTGCATCTAAAGATTCACTACCTAGTAATATTCCTGAACCAAAAGTTCTTAAATTTAATACTTCAGATAAACCGATTATGACTTTAGCAATTAATAGTGAATCGTTAAGCCTTCAGGAAATTAGAAGACTTAGTGAAGATAATATTGCGTTTGAATTGCAATTAATTGATGGTGTTGCTGCTGTCGAAATGTTTGGTGGCTATATAAGTGAAATTAGAATAAATTTAGATGAGAATAAATTTAATCAATATAATTTAACGTTGTCAAATGTGTATAAGGCACTAAACGAAAATAATATAAGTTTACCTGGTGGAACAATAAAAAATGGCGAAAAAAATATTTCTTTAAAAATTGATGAAGAATATTCAAGTATTGAAGAATTAAATAATATAAAAATAATTTTAGCTGATGGAAATAGTATTTATTTAAAAGATATTGCTGATATTGAGTATGGAATGGAAGATCTTGAAAGTATGTATAGATTTGATTCTGATGATAGAATAGCTCTTCAAATATTAAAAAGTAAAGATGCAAATACTGTTGAAACAATTGAAAATATCAAATTAAGTTTAAATGAATTACAAGAAAAATATCCTTATCTAGATATTGAAATAGCGCAAGATGATTCAACATTTACTAATCAAATGGTTGACAATATGACATCAAGTATCTTACTCGCGATAATATTTACAGCGATTATAATATTTTTGTTTTTATCAAAAGTAAATCAATCATTAGTTGTTGCATTTTCAATGCCTTTGACATTTTTAAGTACACTTGGGCTTATGAAACTTTTCAATATGAAGTTAGATTTAGTAACATTATCAGCACTTATATTGTCAATTGGTTTTGTAGTAGATAATTCAATTGTAATAGTTGAAAATATTATGAAGCATAAAGAACGGGACAATGAAACAACAATTGTAAAAGCTGCAGTTGATGGGGTAAATGAGATTGCTAGTTCGGTTTTATCTGGTACAATTACTACTGTTGTTGTACTAGTTCCTTTAACATTTATGCAAGGGTTCGTTGGTGAAATGTTTAAGCCAGTTGCTTTGACTCTGATATTTGCACTTTCTTCTTCATTAGTTATTGCATTTGTAGTAATTCCAATTGTAACGATATTTATGTATAAATTTTCATTTAGAAGAACTGAATCACTATTTAATGTAGTAACTAAACCTTTTAACAGAATGATGGATTGGATTTTAGGTGTATATTTAAAAATACTGAATAAATCAATAAAAAGTAATTTAATATTTGTAGTAGTAATATTACTTTTAATATCAAGTGGGATTGCATTAAAAAATAAAGGAATTGAAATGCTTCCAAAATTTGATAGTGGTGTAACTTTTATTTCTGTAGAAACTGAAACAGGTACTTCAATAGAAGAAACTTCAAAAGTATTTAGCCATATTGAGGATATATTAAATAAAGAAAAAAATATTGTTGGGTACGATACTCAAATAGGTTTTGAAAAAGATAGTACTATAATGAGCGAATTTAATACAATGGCTTCAAATCAAGGTGTAATAACGATTAATTATAATACTAGAAAAGAACGTGAAGAAGATATTTGGAGCATGCAAGATAGAATTAGAAAAGAAATTGAAAAAATTCCTGGCATTAAAAGATTTGTAGTTAAAGAAAAAGGTGGCACTGCTAATAGTAGTGGTGGAGTGCCAATTGATATTAAAATTAGTGGTGAAGATCAAGAAGTCCTATATAAATTGGCTGTTGATTTGGAAAAAGAAATTAAAAATATTGATGGTATGATAAATGTTTATAAAAGTTTTAATATTGATAGTCCAGAATATATTATAAAAACAGATGATTCTAGAATAAAGGAACTTGGATTAAATAATGCATATGTAGGCAAATATATTTATCAATTAGTTGAAGGGGTAAATGCTACTGAACTTAAAATGGATGAAAGAAATGAAAGTATTAAAATTCTATTTAATAAAGAATCTAGAAATAATATTGAAGATATTATGAAGCAATCTATTAAAACACCATATGGAGCTACTATTCCATTAAGTGATATTGCATGGGTTGAAAAATCTAATAGAGCAAATATTGTTACTAAAGACGATTTGGAATATACAATCAATGTACTTGGATATACTGAAGGTCGTGCATTTAGTTTTATTACAAGTGATATAACTAAGTTATTAGATTCTTATGAGCTTCCAAAAGGATATAATATTGGGCTTACAGGACAACAAAATGATTTAATTGATGCTATGTCAGATATGGTTATTCTATTAGCTATGTCTATAGCATTTGTGTATCTTGTTCTCTTACCTCAGTTTAAATCATTTATTTTACCGCTTGTAGTAATGGCTTCAATACCTCTTATTGTTATAGGAGTTGCACCGTCATTAATACTTACTAATAAATTTATATCAATGCCTGTATTATTAGGATTTATTATGTTAGCAGGTACTGTAGTAAATAATTCGATTTTGCTTATTGATTATTTTATTGAAAGTATAAAAGCGGGGGTGTCTACTAAAGAGTCTATTATTAATGGGGTTAAAAACAGATTTAGACCAATAATGATGACAGTATTTTCTGATGTAGTTGGAATGTTGCCTTTAGCACTTCAATTAGCATTAGGTTCTGAAAGATTTTCTCCGCTTGCAGTAACTGTAATTGGAGGAATACTAGCTTCAACATTCTTAACACTTATTTTAATACCTGTAGTATTTTATAAAATAGAAAATAAAATAGGAATAGTTTCAAAAAAAGTATAATATGATTGGGAGGAGGAAATATGTTTAATAAAATTTGTAAAGTTTTTAGGAAAATCCATCGTTATTTAACACCTGTATTTGTAGTTATTACGATAACTGCCATGTTTATTTCAAAGGCTCCAATATTTTTAAAGTTGCAAAAGGTTACAATGTTAACTCTTGCAGTAACAGGTTCGTTTCTTTTTATTCAGATTTATTATAATAAATATTTTAAAAAACGTAAGAATAAGAAGAACTAGTGATAAATTTCTAAAGTTTCAATTACCGTATTGATTAAAAAAATGCACTATCTAGAATGTTGTAGATAGTGCATTTTTTATTAAATATATCAAAAGATTAAGAAAATAATATAAATATATTAAATAATGGCTTTAAAGGAATCGGTAATATATATAATAGTATGAAGATAGTACAAAATTAAGCGATATAAAGAAAATAGAGAAGGAGTTAGAAAAAATGATTGTTTTAGCATCTATAATAATATTCATATCGTGTTTAATTCAAGGGATAACAAGTTTTGGTTTTTCATTAGTTGCAGTTCCACTTTTAAGTATGTTTTTATCTCTAAAATTAATTGTACCTCTTTTAGTGATATTTTCATTTATTCTAAATAGTATTATTCTTGTGAAATTAAAAGATTATATTAATTTTAAAGAAATTTATATATTAATATTGTCGGCTATAATTGTTACACCTTTTGGTGCTAGTTTACTTATAAATATTGATGAAAAAATTCTACAGTTAGTTGTTGGAATTCTTGTTGTCTTTTCTGCTATTATGTTTAAAACAGGTTTTAATATAAAAGTAAAAAATGAAAAACTTGCATATATTCCGGTTGGAATTATTAGTGGTATTTTAAATGGTGCAGTTAGTTTAAGTGGACCACCAGTGATATTGTTTTTAACAAATCAAGATAAAGATAAGCAAGTATTTAGAGCAACACTTACTTCGTTTTTTTGGGTTTTAAATATAGTAACAATTATCGTATTTTTCACTAAAGGATTGATAACAAACGAAGTAATTAAAATGACAGGATTTCTTTTACCAGGTTTATTAATTGGTTCAGTTTTAGGAGTTAAAATAGGAAATAAGGTGAAAGAAGAGAATTTTAAGAATTTAACAATTCTTTTAATGACTGTTATGGGAGTTCTATCAATAGTTAGAAACATTAAATGAATGTGTGGGTAAATACGAAATATTCAGAAAATTCTTGACATGTTAATTATATACTGATAGTATATGTTACAATAAATTAAAAATAAAAGGAATGGTTATTATGTTTAAATTAATTTTAAGTTTTTTACAATTACATCATCATCATAAGAAGTGAGCTGGTTGTTTGATTTTATTTCAAATGCGAGCTCTGTTTGTATTGACCAGGGTTCGCATCTGATGATGATATAATAATTATTCTTATAATTATAGCCATCTAGGTGTTTACCTAGATGGCTATTTTGTTTTTTGAGAGGAGAGAATATGCAATATTTAAATTTAGAAGAAATTAACTATATCGATGAAAAATTTTCTAAAATTTCTAAACAATTTGGATTTAAAAAAATATTTCCAAAATCTGTTTCAAGTATGGAAGCTTCTATTGATTATTATAAAAACACAAAATCATCACTTGTGAAAATTATTGATTTTGAAGGGGAAGTAAATATTTTACATGAAGATCCAACAATTAGTTTATTTGATTCAAAAATATTAAATGAAAAAATATATTATTTAACTAATACATTTTCATGGGATAAGTCAATTGAGAATCTTAAAGGAGGAGTTGAGAATTTTTGTGAAGAATCAGTTATAGCAGATGCTGAAATAATTATTATAGCAAACGAACTTTTAAAGAATTTGAATTTAGATGATTTTACAATAGAAATCGGGCATACTCATTTTATTGAAAAACTTCTAAATAGTGATGGAATAAGTAGAAGCGAGAAAATCAGACTAAATAATGCGATTCATAACAAAAATATTCAAAAAATTGAAAAAATTTTAAATGAATTAGATATATCTAATGAAAATAAAAATGCACTTATAGTACTTTCAAAACTATTTGGAGATTATGAGTCAATTTTAAAAAATGCAACTGAATTAAATATTAGTGAACTTAAACCAATAATTGATTATCTAACTAAGTTAAAAAAAATACTTCTTATTTACAAAATTGATATTAAGAAGTTAAAAATTGATTTGAGTTTAACAAATAAATACTCATATTATGACGGTATGATATTTAATTCATATATAAGGGATTATGGTAAAAAAATATTGCAAGGTGGAAGATATAACAATAATGATAAGCAGGGTGTAGGCTTTTCATTCAATATATTAAATTTAATAGGAGTGATAAAAATGACAAATTATAATTTAGCAAAAAATGACTATACAGTGATTACAAACAGTTCTAACAATGAAAAAGCTCTTTATTTAGCTACAGCTTTAAGAGAAAATGGTTTAAATGTAAATTTAATGGAAAACGAATTAGAGTATGATGTTATAAAAAATATAAATAGTGCATTTATTTTAAGTATTCAAAATGATTTGGTAAATATTATAAGTAAAAACACTAATGAAGTTTATAAAAAAAGCTATAACGAATTTATTGAGGGAATAAATTCAACAAAATTGGAGTCGATTCACTAATGACATTAAAAATAGCGGTTTCTAAAGGCAGAGTATATGAAGATTTCTTAAGTTTATTGAAATCATCAGGTTATAGATTTAAAGATGAAAAAACAAGAAAGCTTGTAATTAAAGATTTGGATAATTCAATTAATTTAATAATAGTTAAGGCGATAGATGTACCGCTTTATGTGAACAATGCATTTGCAGATTTAGGAATTGTTGGTAAAGATATAATCGATGAATTTGATGATCTTTTTTATGAACTTTTAAATCTTGAAATAGGTGTTTGTGATTTATGTATAGCATCAATGAAAAATTCTAAAATTAAAGAAATGGATTATTTAAAAATTGCTACAAAATATCCTAAGCAGGCAAATGAGTATCTTAAATTTAAGAAGTTAAATGGAGAAGTGATTAAATTAAATGGCTCGGTAGAGCTTGGACCTTTAATTAATATCAGTGATTGTATTTTGGATATAGTTGAAACAGGGAATACTTTAAAAGAAAATGGGCTTGAAGTAAATGAGCATTTTAAGAAAATTTATTCTAAAGTAATTGCTAATAAAGTTTCATATAAAACTAAAACAGATATTATTACAGAATTTATTAATAAAATTTCTTGATAAGGAGAAAAAATGAAAATTATAGATGTGAAAAAAGAAGATTTCAAAAAATATATTTCTTTAGAAGATAATAATATTTCTGAGATAAAGGAAGTTGTATCTGAAGTAATTAAAGATATTAAAGTAAATGGTGATAAAGCATTAATAAACTATACTAAAAAATTTGATAATGTAGATATTAGTAATTTTAGAGTTACTATTAATGAAATTAAGGACAGTTATAAAGATGTAAGTGAAGAATTCATTGAAATATTAAAAAAAGCTATTTATAATATTGAAAAATTTCATAAAAATCAAACGGTTAATGATTTTCAATATAATACTAAGAATAATTCAGTAATAGGACAAATTACAACTCCGATTGAAAGGGTTGCAGTCTATATTCCTGGAGGGAAAGCAATTTACCCATCAACTGTTTTAATGAATGTAATTCCTGCGAAAATTGCTGGAGTAAAAGAAATAGTAATTATTACACCACCTGATAAATTTGGAAAAGTTAATTCAAATATTCTTGTAGCTGCAGATTTACTTAATATAAATGAAATTTATAAAATTGGTGGTGCACAGGCAGTTGCAGCAGTAGCTTATGGAACCAAAACAATTAAAGCTGTTAATAAAATAGTTGGCCCGGGAAATATTTATGTTGCTGAAGCTAAAAGACAAGTATTCGGAATAGTAGATATTGATATGATAGCAGGACCATCAGAAATTTTAATTTTAGCTGATGAAGAGTCAAATCCTAAATACATTGCTCGCGATTTATTAAGTCAAGCTGAACATGATGAAAATGCAAAACCATATCTTATTACAAATTCTGAAAAAATAATAATTGAAACATTGAAGTTTGTAGAAAAGTATATTGATGAATCTAAAAGAAAAGAAATATTAAAAATTTGTATAAATAATAATCTTTTAATTTTTAAAGTTGAAGATGTTGATGAAATGTTTAAAATTTCAAATTACATTGCTCCAGAACATCTTGAATTACTTATAAAGAATCCTATGGAGAAACTTAATAAAATTACAAATGCAGGAAGTATATTTATTGGAGAATATTCTCCTGAACCAGTAGGCGATTATTTTGCAGGACCAAATCATACATTACCTACTAGTGGTACAGCAAAATTTTCATCACCATTGGGTGTTTATGATTTTTTAAAAAGAAGTAGTTATATTAAGTACTCAAAAGATGATTTTACTGAAAATTGGAAGTATATTTCAAAATTTGCGGAAACTGAAAATCTTTTTGAACATGCAAATAGTATAAAGGAGAGAATGAGATGAATATATACCTAAATGCAAATGAAAATCCATTTAATACTGTTGATAGAAATTTAATCAATGAATTATTATTTTCTTTTGATTATAACCGGTATCCGGATTTAGATTATAAAAAATTAAAAAGTGAATTATCAAGAATAACAAATAGAAAAGTTGAAAATATTATTCCAACAAATGGATCTGATGAATTAATACAACTTATTTTACTTGCATATTCAAAAGAAAATGAAAATATTCTTTCACATATTCCAACTTTTTCAGAATATGAAAAAATATCAAATTATCTTGGCAGAAATTTTATTGGAGTTAAACCAAAGAAAAATTTAAAAGTTGATAAAGATGTATTTATTCAAAAGATTAAGGAGTATAATCCAAAAATAATATTTCTTTGTTCTCCTAATAATCCAACAGGAGAGCTTTTAAAAGAAGAATTTATCGAAGAAGTATTAAATACTTCAAATAATATGGTTATTGTAGATGAAGCGTATATAGAATTTTCAGGTAAAACAAATATAAAATTATTAAATAAGTATGAAAATTTAATAATTATGAGGACTCTTTCAAAAGCATATGGATTAGCGTCATTAAGAGTTGGATATGGATTAACAAGTGAAAAAAATATTGATTTTTTAAATGAATATAGAATGCCATATAACATTAGTGGAATAAGTCAATTTATTGCAACTGAAACTTTAAAATTAATTGATACTAAAAAATATGTTGAAAATATTTTAAATGAAAAGCAAAGAATAATTAAAGAATTAAAGAAGATAAATATTGAATATTTAAATAGCGAATCAAATTTTATTTTAATAAAAACTATTAATAATAATGGAGTTTTAAAAGCTTTAAAAGAAAATAAAATTTTTGTTAGAACGTTTAACGATGAATATCTTGTTTCATATATAAGGTTTAATATAGGAAATAGAGAGGAAAATGATAAATTGCTTTCTATTTTAAAGGATGTGGTTGGAAATGGGTGAAGTTATAATAAATAGGAAAACTAATGAAACAGATATTCAATTAACAATTGATTATGATAAAAGTTATAATGCTTCAATTGATACAGGACTTGGTTTTCTCGATCATATGTTAAATACTTTTGCGAGGTATGCAGATATTGATTTTACTATTAAAGCGAAAGGTGATTTATATGTAGATTCTCATCATTTAATTGAAGATATAGGGATAGTACTTGGGAAATCAATTAGACAAAGAATTGATGAAAATACGAAAATAGAACGTTTTGCTTCAAATATTATTCCCATGGATGATTCATTAATTCTTTTAGCAGTTGATTTAAGTGGGAGAAGTTATTTTAGTTATGATGTAGATATTGAAAATAATTATGTTGGTAATATTGAAGTAGAAAACTTTAAAGAGTTTTTTATGAAAATGACTTATAATGCAATGATTAATCTACATATTAAGAAACTTTCAGGAGAAAATGCACACCACATTATTGAAAATATTTTCAAATCGTTAGGTCTTGCATTAAAGATAGCTTTAAATGTGAATGATGAATTACTTTCAACAAAAGGGACAATAGGAGGATAGAATGATATTGATATTAGATTACGGGCTTGGTAATGTATATAATTTGAAAAATGCAATTAAGAAAATTGGTTATGAATCAAAAATAAGTTCAGACACTGATGAAATAATAAACGCAGATATTGTTTTTCTTCCTGGAGTTGGAGCTTTTAAAGCCGCAATGGAAAATTTAAAAAATAATAATTTAATTGATGCTTTAAATAAAAGAAAAAATGCAAATAAACTTATTGTGGGTATTTGCTTGGGAATGCAAGTGATGTTTGAAGCAAGTTATGAAGATGGATATTGTGAAGGTTTAGGATATTTTAAAGGTGTTTTTAAGGAATTTGATATTAAATTAAAATCTCCTCATATGGGATGGAATGAACTTATTGTTAATAAGAAATCTTTTTTAACAAAAGGATTTAATAAAGAAAACTATGCTTATTATGTGCATTCATATTATTTAACTGAGTATAATAACGAAAACTTAATATTGTATTCTGATTATGAAGTAAAAGTTCCTGGAATTATTTTAAAGGATAATTTAATTGGTATTCAATTTCATCCTGAAAAAAGTAGTAAAGTTGGTTTGAAAATATTAGAAAATATAATTAAAGAATTTATATAGGAGGAAATGAAATGAATATTATTCCTGCAATAGACATAAAAAATCAGAAATGCGTTAGACTTTATAAAGGAAAAGCAGATAGTGAAACTATTTATTATGAAAACCCTTTAGATGCAGCAAAGAAATTTGAAGAATATGGATTTACAAATATTCATATTGTAGATCTTGATGCAGCATTTACTGGAGATTTTATAAATTTAAATGTTATTAAGGAAATAAAAGAAAGTACTAATTTTAAAATCGAGTATGGTGGTGGAATTAGAGATTATGAAAAAGCAAAAGAAATAATTGATTTAGGTATAGATAAAATAATAATAGGAACAATGGCCATTAAAAATAGAGAAATATTTAATAGAATTGTAAAAGATTATAAAGAAAATATTATTGTGGGTCTTGATGTAATGAATGAATCTGTTTTAATTAAAGGATGGGAAGAAAATTCTCAAATGAATATTTTTGAAAAATTATCTGAGTTTACAGATATGGGACTTAAAAATTTTATTGTTACTGATGTTTCAAAAGATGGAACATTGAAGGGGTCAAATGTATTACTTTATAAAAAAATAATGGGAAAGTTTGATATTAATTTAATTGCTTCTGGTGGAGTAGGAAGTAAAGAAGATATTTTGAAATTAAAAGAAATAGGTATTGAAAATGTAATAGTGGGTAAAGCAATTTATGAAAATAAATTGAATCTTTTGGAGTGGGTAAAATGATAACTAAAAGAATAGTTCCGTGTTTAGATGTAAAAGATGGAAAAGTTGTAAAAGGAAAACAATTTGAAAATTTAAATATAATTGAAGATCCTGTTGTTATGGCAAAATATTATGCTAATAGTTTAGCAGATGAATTGGTATTTTATGATATTTCAGCATCAAATGAAAATAGAAAAACTGTTTTTGATTTAGCAAAAGAAGTTGCTAAAGAGATTAATATTCCATTTACAATAGGTGGAGGGATTAACTCGATTGAAGATTTTGATAAAGCACTTCAATCAGGTGCTGATAAAGTTTCAATCAATTCTTCAGCAATTAGAACTCCGGAACTTATAATGATAGCAAGTAAAAAATTTGGAAAACAATGTGTTGTATTAAGCATAGATGCTAAATTTGAAAACGGAAAATGGATGGTTTATTCAAAAGGTGGCAGAAAAAATGAAAATATGGATGTACTTACTTGGGCTATAATTGGAGAAAAACTTGGAGCTGGAGAAATTGTACTAAATTCAATAAATTCAGATGGTGAAAAAAATGGTTTTAGTGAGAATATAATTAAGACTCTTTGTGAGAATTTATCGATTCCAGTAATAGCATCAGGTGGAGCAGGAAATATGGAACATTTTTTAAATGTATTTAAGAATACTGATGTTGATGCAGCATTAGCTGCAAGTGTTTTTCATAATAAAGAAATTGAAATAAAAAAATTAAAAGAATATTTAAAATTAAATGATATTAAAGTGAGGTTATAATGAATTTAACTTATAATGAAAAAGGATTAATACCAGCAATTATTCAAGATGCTGATACGCTTGAAGTATTGATGCTTGGATATATGAATGAAGAATCAATAGAAATTACTTTGAAAACAAAGAAAGTTACTTTTTATTCTAGATCAAGAAATAAGCTTTGGACAAAAGGAGAAACAAGTGAAAATTATTTGAATTTGAAATCATTTAAATATGATTGTGATAATGATACACTTCTAATTTTAGTTAAACCAGAAGGACCAACATGTCATACTGGAAAAATATCTTGTTTTTTTAATAATGTTGTAGAAGATAAAGAAAATATGGATTATAAAAAAATTTTAGTTAATCTTGAAAAAATAATTATTGATAGAAAAAGAAATATGCCAAAAGATTCATATACAACATCATTATTTAAGGAAGGATTAGATAGAATTACTCAAAAGGTAGGAGAAGAAGCTATCGAAGTAGTTATTGCTTCTAAAAATAGCGATGATGAAGATTTCATTTATGAAACAGCGGATTTAATTTATCATTTAATGGTACTATTAGCACAGAAAAACATTAACTTAGATGATATTTACAAGGAATTATATTCTAGATTTAAATAAATTAGAAAGCGACTTTAAGTCGTTTTTTTTATTGTAGACTTTAGTCAGTTGAGTTCGCGAAGCGTGCGAAACATAAAACCACCCGCTATGCGGGTGCGGAAATGGAAGTTATACAAAAAAATCACCACTTGATATACTA